>OJKP01000024.1_pt1 | contig 137892 bp, 101 predicted proteins | sample 1596521 | NCBI WGS metagenome assembly OJKP01 (sample SAMEA4350130, study PRJEB24818) | metagenome | biome: human; feature: gut; material: faeces | place: Denmark | collected 2013-09
TGTAAATATTAAACTGAAGGACATCAGTACTTGGTCAACCGAGCACTTGTCCAAAAACTGGGTTACAGAACGAACCAAAACGCTTAGGAAAGTGAGCTAAATTTGGTACAACGAACTGGACACCCTATCTATAAACTTATATATCTTTTTGGCCATAAAATTTTTATTTCTACATTAACTCTTTCAGTCCTTCCAATCCTCCAAGGACTTCTCCATACTCTTCCGGCAGCTCATTTGCTGCCCGATATGTTGCAACGCCCATTGGCTTTCTTGTGTCTCGCAGAGCATACTCCACCGTCCGTTGCTTTTGTCCTCGACAAAGAATAATTCCGATGGACGGATTTTCATGGGGCAAGCGTACAAGGTCGTCAAGAGCAGAGAGGTAGAAGTTCATCTTTCCAACATATTCAGGCAGAAACTCTGTCCACTTCAACTCTATCGCTACCAAACATCTTAATCTACGGTTGAAGAAAAGGAGGTCTATAAAATATTCCTTGTCATCAACGATTAATCTATACTGGTTGCCCATATAAGAGAAGTCGGCACCAAGAGCCATGATAAACCGCTTTATATTTTCAACGATCTTGGTTTCCACTTTGTGCTCATCCCATTCATCTACATCATCAATCTCTATGAAATCAAGTTTGTAGTTCTTGCGAAACGCCCTCATTGCCTTTTGTTTCTGTTCGCCATCATGCAAAGTTACAGCAAAATTATTGGGCATTGTGCCTTCCTTCAAATACAGTTGCTCACGTATATTATATTTAAGTTTGTCAACACTCCAAAACTCACTTGCAACACGCCTTATATAAAAAAGACGTTCATTAATTGACTCTGATCGTCTAAGTATCTCATAATGATGGGTAAACTGCACTGTAAGGAAAGCTTCCAGTGTTGCTTTATCAAATTGGTCAGTTATAACTGACCAATTGTAATTTCATCATTGTCTGCCGAAACAGGTGAGATTTTATTTGATGTTACACTATTATTCCCTTTAAAGAATATTATTCCAAAAAACTCTTTCCATCCTTCATAAAACACACACATTTTCTTTAGGTTGCTTTTTGTAAAGCCCCTAAGTCCCGGCAATTCCTGTTGTAGCTGTGAAGAAATCGCATCAAGAACTTTATCACCCCAATGTGAGGTTTGTTTACGACATGATATATATCCACCGATGGAATAATTCAAGGCCAAAGAATCCTTGTTGGCTTGAATCATCACCTTACGCCTCGTTTGCAGAATAGCTACTTTTATAGCTTCTACCGCTCGATGGATGTCAGTTTGGATTATATTTTGTTCCATTATATTTCTTCATTATCAACTATTAATATATCCGAAAGTTCTACATTGAGAAGTTTTGATATTTTTATCAAACACTCAACGTCTGGCTGGCTTGAATTGGTGCACCATTTTGAGATGGTTGTTTTATCTTTTCCAAGTTGCTCAGCAAGCCATAAGCCTGTTTTCTTTTTCTCAACAAGCAATAGTTTTAGGCGATTCAACTCTTTATGTGTCATAACGATTAATTTATAACGCAAAATTACTAATTATTATCTATAAACTTGCAAAACAGCCTTATTTTTATGCTATTTTCTCAACAAGTTGAAAACTATTCAATAATTTTATGTCTTTTCCGAGGATTGAACTACAATATATCTTATAAAAGACAAAAGACTGCAAGCAGTTATAATATATTGCATTGAACGCCTAATGACCGATATGGGTTTATTATATATAGGTGGGGGAAATTGCCGATTGCCACGCCATACTATATAGCCGGTACCTTCACGTGTCTTTGAGGATAATGGGCGACACGGGAAAACATTCTTCCGCCGGGTGCCTCGTTTTTGATAGTTTTGTCGTAATTTTGCAGCCGGTAAGAAGACAGCGCCCTGAAAACGACAACAAACTACTGCCAGGGCGGAATGCAAAATCGGATAACAACAACAAAAGACAATGAAAAAGAGTTTGATTGCCCTTGCCTTCGGAACGCTGGCACTGGGAATGACGGAATTTGTGATGATGGGCATCCTGGCCGACGTTGCCAATGCCCTGGGCATAACCATTCCGCAGGCCGGACATCTGGTGTCGGCATACGCCCTGGGCGTGACCTGCGGCGCACCGCTGCTTGCCGTGGCGAAACAGTTCCGGCCCAAGAGCATACTGCTGTTTCTGGTATGCCTGATATTCATCGGAGCGCTGATATCATCGGTGGCACAGAGCTATGAAATGCTGCTCGTGGCGCGTTTCATCTCCGGACTCCCCCATGGAGCATACTTCGGAGTGGCGTCTATCGTTGCCGTGCGCCTTGCCGACGAGGGGCACAAGACGGGTGCCGTGTCTACGATGATTGCCGGCATGACGGTGGCAAACCTGCTGGGAGTGCCGCTCGAAACGGCGCTCAGCGCCCACATCTCATGGCGCATGCCGTTTATAATCATATCCTTCTACTCGCTGCTCGTGATATATTATATATGGAAATGGGTGCCTCAGCTGGAGGTGACACCCAGCAACGGATACAAGGGACAGTTCCGCTTTCTGAAGACCGGTGCGCCGTGGCTAATCCTCGGTGCCACGATGCTCGGCAACGGCGGCGTGTTCTGCTTCTACAGCTACGTCACCCCGATACTGACCAGCGACGGCGGCATACCATACGAATATATGTCGGCGATAATGATTCTCGCCGGTTTCGGCATGGTGGTGGGCAATCTCGTCAGCGGAAAGCTCAGCGACCGCTACACTCCGGGCAGGGTGGCCACGGCGATGATGCTGTTTGCCGCCGCATCACTGATGTCGGTATTCATCTTCGCCCACAACGGCTGGGTAGCAGCAGCGTTCACCGTGTTCTCGGTGCTCAGCATGTTCGCCATGAGCAGTCCGCAGCAGTATCTCATCCTCAAACACGCTCCCGGCGGCGAGATGCTCGGCGGCGCCTGCATACAGATGGCATTCAATATGGGAAACGCCGTAGGGGCTTTCCTTGGCGGACTGCCTATAGCGGCAGGTCTCGACGACAGGTATGCGGCGATTGTGGGAGCTCCGATGGCTCTTGGTGCGGCTGTACTGATGACGGCGTTTTGTGTAAAGTATGAAAAGAACAAAGTCTGAACATCATACTTTTACCTGTTTCCCCAAGACGGAATGAAGATACTTGAGTCCAAATGTTTTTTTATGAGTAATAGTTGCCCATATCGCTGAATCTCAGCAAAAGCGAGAATTTCTGAAAAACTGTCAGATTGTCTGGTTTTTTGTTGTAATATTCTGACAAACAGAGAGTTAACCGTCTGGCGATTGTCAGGCAATTGTCTGGATGGTTTACTGATGAGAGGTATTGTCAGATGGATGGAATTGCATGCGTTGGCTGAACTCCGTAAATGGGAATGTATCGGGCAGGTATCGGAAACCAAATCTGCCCATCAGGGGCAAGCAGCGTGCCCATGATGAGAAAGCAGCGTACCCCAGTTGGGCAAGCAGCGTGCCAGATTTTAACCAGAATCGGTCATTAGAATTAAGTGGGCACTAAATTGATTCCGCCAACGGGTTAACTAAGCAATTTTATGATATGCACCCATATAGATATTGGGATGCACGATTGGATTTTTATAGGAATAATGGTTTAATTTGGCAATGGAGGCCATGGTAAGCGATGAAAAATATTTTATCATTTTTTCGTTCGAACAAGAGAGCTAATAATGAGCACCATCTTAATGTTCCTGAAATTCGTGACGTATTTAAGGTTGTTGCTAAGGAACTATCTGCATACGATGCTGAATTTATGTATACAGGTTGGGATAATATGCCAGGAGTGTGTCCGTATTGTCACTCAAAATTCAAATCTGTGCCAGACCTTGATTATAGATTGAGAAAGAGAAAACTCGATGCATATTATACGTATGATGGTTTTTTAATAGTGTCAGAAAAATTTAAAAGCTTTTGTGAAATAAATAAATACGGTAATCTTGAGTTTAAGAAATTAAATCATAATGGATTTTATTTCTTTGAGCCACATTCTTTCTTCAAAACAAATATCTTCTGGAACCCGTTTAATATATTGGGTTATTGGTGTGATAAATGTAAAAACTATTCTCAAGTAAGCGGTGGCGTTCTTAAAGATGAGACTTTCATCCTTGAGTCTGATGATTTTATAATGCGGACAGACACTTTTAGAGGTTCGTTTGAAAGCAAATCTCCAGATATTATTGTTGGGTTAAAGACAATGGAGAAGATGAAAGAATTTGGATTGAAAGGACTTGTGTTTACAGATGTTTGGGGATAAAATAAATATTTTTATATAAACATGAAAGATATAGACTGCTATAAAATAAAAAAAATCAATATACCAGGTGTTGCAGAATTTTATGATGTTATAGCCAAAACATTAAATGGGAGAGAGTTAAAGCCTATGTATATAGGTGAATGTAATGTCCCTTGTTTATGTCCTTATTGTTATTCCAAATTGAAATCTGTGCCAGACCTTGATTATGTGCCAAACAAAAGACGCAAGGATTTTTATTATACAAGTGACGGCTTCTGTATAGTATCACAGAAATTCAAAGATTTCTGTGATGGAGGACGGTATGGCAGCCTTGATTTTCAGAAACTCAACACCAGCGACTTTTACTTCTTTGAGCCGCATGAAATTTTCAAGACAAACATCCGTTGGATTCCATTCAACGAATTTAAAATTTGGTGCAATGCCTGTAAGAATTATGCTGAACTTACGGGTGGAGTACTTAAAGACGAATCGTTCAAGTTGGAAACAAATGATTTTATCATGCGAACGGACAACTTCTATGGAAAATATGAAAACAAGCATCCGATGATAGTTGTAGGTCTTGAAACAGAACGGAAGATGAAGGATTTTGGATTGAAAGGCATTGATTTTGATAATGTTTATGGCTGATAATGTATTATCAGGAAAATGTATATGGAGGTATAAAGCACATTTTCTTGCCACCAAATGTGTCAGTCTGCAATATTTTTTTTACCTTTGCACGCATAACATTTGTTAGTAAGACAAAACAAACATATTAAAAGATATCTATAAACGTTATGATTCTTTTTTTCAGAACTCCTTCAAAGAGCGTGATAGCAACACAGGTTGACCATCAGCTCGACAGCAATGAGATTAACGAACTTTGTTGGCTCTTCGGAGACGCCGTGCTCGAAAAGGCAGACAGTCTCGAGGGTTTCTTCGTGGGACCACGCCGTGAAATGATTACTCCTTGGAGTACGAATGCCGTTGAGATAACACAGAACATGAATCTCCACGGCATTTCGCGTATTGAGGAGTATTTCCCCGTGAGCTCGGCCGACGCTGACCACGACCCGATGCTGCAGCGCATGTACGACGGCATCGGACAGGACGTGTTCACCGTGAACCACGAGCCGGAGCCTATCAAGCGCATCGACAACCTCGAGGAGTATAACGAGCAGGAAGGTCTTGCCCTCTCGCCAGAGGAAATAGAATACCTGCACAAAATCGAGAAGCAGCTGGGCAGACCGCTGACCGACTCTGAGGTGTTCGGCTTCGCACAGATCAACTCGGAGCACTGCCGCCACAAGATTTTCGGCGGTGTGTTCATCATCGACGGCAAGGAGATGGAAAGCTCGCTCTTCGCCATGATCAAGAAGACGACAAAGGAGAACCCCAACAAGATTCTCTCGGCATACAAGGACAACGTGGCGTTCTCGCAGGGACCGGTTGTGGAGCAGTTCGCACCGGCAGACCAGTCTACGTCTGACTACTTCCAGGTGAAAGACGTGGAGAGCGTTATCTCGCTGAAGGCTGAGACACACAACTTCCCTACTACAGTGGAGCCTTTCAACGGTGCCGCTACGGGTACGGGCGGTGAGATCCGCGACCGTATGGGCGGTGGTGTAGGCTCATGGCCTATCGCCGGAACAGCCGTTTACATGACAGCCTATCCTCGTCTGAAGGAAGACGAGCTGAGCCTCAAAGCAAGCAAAGTGGCACGTGGCGAAGACGCCGCCAAGGAATACACCGGCGAGCGCGACTGGGAGGACATCATGCCGGTGAGAAACTGGCTGTATCAGTCGCCTGAGCAGATTCTCATCAAGGCATCAAACGGTGCTTCTGACTTCGGAAACAAGTTCGGCCAGCCGCTCATCTGCGGTTCGGTGCTCACATTCGAGCATCAGGAGCCTACCACTACCGACGAGGCAGAAACGAAATATGCATACGACAAGGTGATCATGCTTGCTGGCGGTGTGGGCTACGGCACCAAGCGCGACTGTCTGAAGAAGGAACCACAGAAGGGCAACAAGGTTGTCGTTGTGGGTGGCGACAACTATCGCATCGGTCTCGGTGGAGGTTCGGTATCATCAGTAGACACCGGCCGCTACAGCAACGGCATCGAGCTGAACGCCGTGCAGCGTGCCAACCCGGAGATGCAGAAGAGAGCCTACAACCTCGTGCGCGCTCTCTGCGAAGAGGACACAAACCCTGTTGTCAGCATCCACGACCACGGATCGGCAGGTCATCTGAACTGTCTGTCGGAGCTGGTTGAGGAATGTGGTGGACGCATCGACATGACCAAACTGCCTATCGGCGACAAGACGCTGTCGGCAAAGGAGATAATAGCCAACGAGAGCCAGGAGCGCATGGGACTGCTCATCGACGAGAAGCACATCGAACACGTGCGCAAGATTGCCGAGCGCGAGCGTGCTCCGCTGTATGTTGTCGGCGAGACTACCGGCGACGCACACTTCTCATTCGTGCAGGGCGACGGTGTGAAGCCTTTCGACCTGGATGTGGCTCAGATGTTCGGACACTCTCCTGTGACATACATGAACGACGTGACAGTGGAACACCACTATCAGGACGCTACATACTCTCTGAAGTCTATCGACGAATACGTGGAGCGTGTGCTCCAGCTGGAGTCGGTGGCATGCAAGGACTGGTTGACCAACAAGGTGGACCGCTCCGTAACCGGCAAGATTGCCCGTCAGCAGTGTCAGGGCGAGATACAGCTGCCACTCTCCGACTGTGGTGTAGTGGCTCTCGACTACCGCGGCCACAAGGGTATCGCAACAGCTCTCGGACACGCTCCGCAGGCTGGACTCGCCAACCCGGAGGCAGGTTCGGTATTGTCGGTGGCAGAATCACTGACCAACATTGTGTGGGCTCCGCTCGCCGACGGCATGGACAGCCTCAGCCTGTCGGCAAACTGGATGTGGCCCTGCCGCTCACAGAAGGGCGAGGACGCCCGTCTCTATGCTGCAGTGAAGGCGCTCAGCGACTTCTGCTGCGCTCTCCACATCAACGTGCCTACAGGAAAAGACTCTCTGTCGCTCTCTCAGCAGTATCCTAACGGCGAGAAGATCATCTCTCCGGGAACTGTCATCGTGACGAGCGGCGGCGAAGTGAGCGACGTGCGCAAGGTGGTATCGCCGGTGGTAGTGAACGACAAGAATTCTTCTATCTATCATATCGACTTCTCGTTCGACGAACTGATGCTCGGCGGAAGTGCTTTCGCACAGAGCCTCGGCAAGGTGGGCGACGACGTGCCTACGGTGAAGAACCCGGAGTATTTCGCCGATGCATTCAACGCCGTGCAGGAGATGATAAAGAGGGGCTGGATAATGGCAGGCCACGACATCAGCGCCGGTGGTCTCATCACCACACTGCTTGAGATGTGTTTCGCCAACACCAAGGGCGGTATGCACATCAACCTGCACGACATAGCAGGCGACGACGTGGTGAAGATGCTCATGGCTGAGAACCCGGGAGTGGTGGTACAGATTTCTGACGACCACAAGCAGGAGTTCAAGGAATTCATGGACGAGGCTGGCGTAAGCTTCGCCAAGATCGGATATCCTACTCCTAAGGAGCGCACCATCACGGTGAAGGCAGGCGACTACAAGCATGAGTTCGACATCGACAAACTGCGCGACGTGTGGTATAAGACTTCTTATCTGCTCGACCGCGACCAGAGCATGAACGGATGTGCTGCAGAGCGCTACAACAACTATAAGGAGGAGAAGCTGGAGATGAAGTTCAACAAAGACTTCACCGGCAAGCTCGAGCAGTATGGCATCTCTGCCGACCGCCGCACGGCGTCTGGCGTGAAGGCTGCCATCATCCGCGAGAAGGGAACAAACGGTGAGCGCGAAATGGCTTACTCTCTGTATCTCGCCGGATTCGACGTGAAGGACGTGATGATGACCGACCTCGTGAGCGGCCGCGAGACACTGGAGGATGTCAACATGATTGTGTTCTGCGGTGGATTCTCTAACTCCGACGTGCTCGGTTCTGCCAAGGGATGGGCAGGTGCATTCCTCTTCAACCCTAAGGCAAAGGAGGCACTCGACAAGTTCTATGCCCGTGAGGACACCCTGTCGCTCGGTATCTGCAACGGATGCCAGCTGATGGTGGAACTCAACCTCATCAACCCTGAGCACAAGCAGCGCGCACGCATGCTCCACAACAAGTCGCACAAGTTCGAGAGCAACTTCCTCTGTCTCACCATACCGGAGAACAACAGCGTGATGTTCAATACTCTGAGCGGCAACAAGCTGGGTATCTGGGTGGCCCACGGCGAGGGCAAGTTCTCGCTGCCTGAGGCTGAGTCGGAATACAATGTGATTGCCAAGTACAGCTACGCCGGATATCCTGGCAACCCTAACGGTTCGGACTACAACGTTGCTGGTATCTGCTCTAAAGACGGCCGCCACCTGGCTATGATGCCTCACTTGGAGCGTGCCATCTTCCCATGGCAGAACGCCTGGTATCCTGCCGACCGCCGCAACGACGACGTGACGCCATGGATCGAGGCATTCGTGAACGCACGCAAGTGGATTGAGAACAAGACTAAGTAAGAGGAAACGAATCTTACGGACGGAACCGCAGCGCGCGGAATGACCGCACTACGGTTCTACTGACATAAGGAAACGACAACCCTCCCCTCGAAGGCTAACACACTGAGGGGAGGGTTCTTTTAATAATACAAGATATGAACCTGTATCTGACCTTTTTCAAGACTTTCTTCAAGATAGGACTGTTCACCCTCGGTGGCGGATATGCCATGATTCCGATTATCGAGAAGGAGGTGGTGGACAACTACAACTGGATAAAGAGGGAAGACTTCATCGACATCATCGCCATAGCGCAGAGCTGTCCGGGAGTGCTAGCCATAAACATGAGCGTGTTTATCGGCTATAGGCTGAAGAAACTGCCCGGCGCCCTCGTGACGTGTCTTGCCACGGCACTGCCCTCGTTTATCATCATACTGCTCATCGCGATGTTCTTCCATCAGTTTGAACACAACAAGGTGGTGGAGGCGATGTTCCGCGGAATACGCCCTGCCGTGGTGGCTCTCATTGCCGCCCCTACATTCAAGCTGGCGAAGTCGGCTAACGTTACGCTTAACAACTGCTGGATTCCGATCGGATGCGCCTTGGCGATATACCTAATGGGAATATCACCGATATTGATAATACTGCTCGCCGGAATATGCGGATATGTCTACGGACAATATATCAAGCCCACGGAATAAAAATAATATTATGCTATACCTGAAACTATTCATAACGTTCTTCCAGATAGGACTCTTCGGATTTGGCGGCGGCTACGGTATGCTGTCGCTGATACAGACGGAGGTGGTACACAACCATCACTGGCTCACGACAGCGGAGTTTACAGACATCGTGGCGATAAGCCAGATGACACCGGGACCGGTGGGAATAAACTCGGCTACCTACTGCGGATACACGGCGGCACACAACGCCGGATACGGCGAGGGAATGTCGGTGCTCGGAAGCGTGACGGCAACGACGGCTCTGGTATTGCCGTCGCTGATACTGATGATACTGATAGCGAAGATGTTTCTGAAATATATGAGCACCACTCCAGTGCAGAGCGTGCTCAGCGGACTGCGTCCTGCCGTGGTGGGACTGCTCGGCGCTGCCACATTGCTGCTGCTGTCGAAAGAGAACTTCAGCACTCCCGACATCAACCCATGGCAGTTCGGCATCAGCTGCTTCCTGTTCATCGCCACTTTCATTGGCACATACTTCATGAAGATAAATCCGATAAAGATGATAGTATATGCAGCTTTTGCAGGACTGGTGCTGCTGTATTGAGAGCCTTTATCCCCTACCCTTTTATAAACCCGAATCGGTCATCAGACAAAGCCCTGATGACCGATTCGGGTTTACTATTGTCCGCCTTCGGCTATAGCTTTATCACCATAGCCAGACCATCGGGCGACACACCAATCTGCACCTTCTGTTCATCGTCGGCTGGCTCCACGCCGTCAACCTTCTTTTTCTTCTTTCCGGCAATCTTCTCCACTATCCAATAGCCAGCCTCAGCAGAGAGGAAACCGATGGCTGCTCCTGCCGCCACGTCTCCCCAACGATGACGGTTGCGGCGCACGCGGTCTACTGCCGTTGCCGTAGCCACTGCATATCCTGCAACACTGATCCAGGGACTCACCTTGCCATATTCCTTATGCAGCACCGTAGCTCCACAGAATGCCACTGCAGTGTGACCGGAAGGGAAAGAACGGTTGTCTGTGCCGTCGGGACGGCGGGAGTGGATAGTATGCTTCAGAGCGTATGTCGTGCCGGCACAGAGAAGAAAAGTGGCTCCAGACTTGTATAGGCGCTGTTCCCACGAACTACGGCTCGGCACGCCAGCCATCTTGAGGATAAACGAAGCTGCCATAGGAGTATATTGCAACACATCATCGATACCGTCGCCGTGGTATCTTTTGTCCTGTGCCGTAGCGCCAAGGCAGACGCTGAAGGCAAAGAATAGTAAGATCAGTTTGTTTCTCATGTCGGCAAAGATAGTGCAAAAAACTGATTAAGCGAGAGAAATGGGAATTTATTCACATTTCCGAGCGAGAAGTTTTTATCCAAATCGAGAGCAATGCAAAATAAATTTATTTATTTTCATTGCCGGGATGCTACATACCAATATATATGAATAAAATAAGCCCGGCACAATACCGGGCTCATTAGTATAAAGAAGTTGATCAGATATTTATCTTACCACGATTTTCTTGCCATTAGCGATATAGATGCCTTTGGCCAGACCAGAGGTGCTTTCACCAGCCTTGCGCACGAGCTTACCGTCTATTGTATAGATGTCGGTAATGACGTTACTGTCGGTAGTGATGTTCTCGATACCCAAAGTGCTGTCCACTGTATAGGTGAGAATCTCCTCACGGTTTGTGATAATGTCGAGGTTGTTAGAAGCATACATTCCTTCTGGGATGATGATCTTATATGTTCCGTCCTCAGTGATTTCCTTGTCCAGCTCGATCACGTAGCATGACCAGTCTGTCTTGTGGAAATTCATCTTGGCTGTAGTCACCTCTTTATTGTCAGCGGCATTTACAACGGAGATCTGCTTTTCCTGTGAGATGACACCTGCCTGGTAGCGGCTGTCAACCCAGAACTCCACCTCATTGAGCTTGTCTACTGATGAACCGTCTTCAGGGTTAGCCTTTACGATAGCGATGTCAGTGTAGTAGTCCAGGGTAATCAACTCATTCTTATTGTATGCCAAAGCATTGCCTTCCTTGTCGAGAAGCTTCATCTTGATGTTGTAGTAGAGCGGTGCAGGTGTCTGCTCGGCGAGTTTTGAGAGGTCGAATGTTACAGAGTTAGTCGAGAATGTGGCATAAGGAGCCAAGTCGATCACATTTTCTGTATCACCGTCAACAATGGCAGTAGCAAACTCCACGCTTCCCGGTTCACCCTTGGTTCCCACAACGATTTGCTTAGGAAGTTCCTTCATTGTGAGAGCAGTCTCTGTGAACGACTGTGGTGTCACTGATTCAATAGAAACCTCTGAAGCTGCGATATAGAATGGGAATTCCATAGCCTTGTTCTTGACAACCCAGAAAGCCTTCTGCGACTGATACATTCCTTCTGGGATATAAAGGGTATAGTTGCCTGATGCTGTAACTTCTTCAGAGAGAGTGATGTTGAGACGGTTGAACTCTGCGTCGTCCCACTTCACTTTACCCATACATACTGTCTGCTTCTGCTCGTTGAGCAATTCAACGCTGCGCTCGTGGTCGTAACCACCGAGGTTGTAGTTCTTGTCCACCCAGAGAGAGAATTCCTTGAGCGATGTGTTTGTCGAACCTGGTTCTGGTGTCATTGCTATAGGACTGATATCTGTGAAATAGTCTGCATTGATGGTATCGGTCTCAGTCTTATAGTATGCGTGTATAGTCTTGCAAGGTACGCCTGCCTTATTCTTCACCACGAGATAGATGCGGTAGAACAATGGGTTCTCTGCCTCATAATAGTTCTTCATGTTGATCTTCACGGAGTTTCCTTCGATCTTGGCGTCAGCAAGGATGTCTGTACGTGGAGTCTTGTCGATTTTTCTCAATGTGGCATGCTTGGCAACCTGGGCATAAGCCACTTCGTATGGCTCGCACTGGAAGTTGAACACCACTTCTTCTGGAAGTTTCTCCATAGAGGTGTAGTTCTTTACATACTCAGTAGGTTCTATCGACTGGAGCACGAGCGGATGCTCACCGATGAAAATCTTGTTGAGACGGTTGTACTTTGATGCTGTGAGAGTAACCTTTGTTATAGGCTCTGATGTATCGTTGGTCCAGATGTTGCCGTCGAATTTACCGCAGTCGGCTGTCATACCGAAGTTGTCGTCGTAGATAACTTCGAGTCGTGTGATCTGATGACCTTCCTTTGCCTCGATTGTCATCGTACCGCTATAGAAACGGAGCTGTGTACCGAACACGAGGTCGTCCCAAAGGCAGTTGTCGTCAAGACCAGACTCCTTGGGTGATACTGTGGCAATAAAGGCGTCCTGCTCAAACACTTTGTCTTCTTTGATATACTCAATGTGTTCAGGAACAACGATTTTGTTGAAGTTGAGAGTGTCGACAACTGGTGTCAGCTCCTCAGCTTCCTGTGCCCATGACTGGCAAATGCCAATCAGCATGAGCGCGAACAATAGGAGATAATTCTTTTTCATAATGTCTACTTTTTTAATATCCGCCAACGGCTATGAAGCGGAATGTTATGTTTGCAGTTTTTTTGTGGATGATAGCTTTCAAAAACCCTTTGGCTGCGGACCGTGCGTTGTCGGCAATCAGTCCGCGGCCTAGGGAATCACGTTGTTTTGCTTATTTTGTCATTACAGGAATCTTGACTGCCTCGTGGCTACCGTCGGCATACTGTATGTCGAGGATATAGATACCGTTGTGCAATCCTCCTACCTGCATCTCAGCGTAGTTGCCGGCAGCGTTGCTTGTGCGTCTTGTGCGGCAGGCGAGGTCGGTGAGATTGATGCGGGCAATGCGGTTGTCTGATGTCACCTTGATGGTGTTGTCAGAGAACGACAGGCTTGCCTTTTCCATCTTGGTCTTGTTGATGCTGTTCACAACGTCTCCACAAGTGAGGAAGACCGGTATTCTGACGAGAGAAGCCAGCTCGTCGTTTGTATTGACATAGAGCACTGACTCATAGAGTCCTTCTGGAAGTCCGGCGGTGTTGAGCGTTACCTTCACTTCACCTGTATTGCCTGGAGTGGCGAAGAACTTAGGATTGTCCATAGAGAGCCAGTTCACAGCAGGAGCTGCCTTACCGCCGATGTTGGTGCGCAAACAGAAGTTAGACTCGATGCCGAGGTCGCCGAGTGACCACCATCTGTCGCCGCCTACATTCACGATGTCGCCATATCCGCGGAGTGCCGGAGACTGGTCTGTACCGATGCAATATGAGCTTGGGTCGATGCCTTCAAATTTCACGCCCACCCAAAGGTCTCTGCCGGTGATTTCCACCTGGCGTGTGAGGTCGATGTGGTTCCATGAGTTAGACTTCGGTGTGAACTCCTGAGAGTAAAGCAGTTTACCTGATCTTGTCTGTGTGTTCTGGTCGAATATCTGCACCGTAGTCTTTTTGGGAGCAGTGGCGATGTTGATATCAATGCTTTCAACGAACATTCCTGATACATTCTCCAGCATTTCGGCCGGATAGTACTGTGCATAAGTAGCGGTAGAGTTGCTTGTCAGAGCCACGTGGTTCTTCAGTCCGTGGTCGTAGCGCATGGTGTATGAAGTGTTATCGCTTTCAGCAGGTTCATCGGCTGCAGCCTGAGGAGCTTTTGCCATTACCATCTTAGGTGCTGTCAGATCGTCGTTGTCCTTGTCGAACACGTAGTTGCTGCTTGGATACTGTGGCAGGATGTAAGAGTTGGTGATTGTTCCCTCAAGACGTCTTCCTGCTCCTTCGTTACCGAATTCGAGTGTCAGTTCCTTTGTCGAGTTTGCTGGCACCACCTCATCGATGGTCTCAACATTGCATTTCATCACGGCAGCATTGTTGTTATATTCCACAACGACGGTGTAGTCTTCTGTCTCGCCGTAATCATACTCACCGCAAGGTGATGGCATATACTTGGAGGCTATGATACGCATGAGCTTCTCGCCTGGAGCCACATTGCCTTCGGGAATCTGTATGTCGATCTTTCCGTCCTTGAGGAGTCCGATGCACTCGTTCTCTTCATCGAATGCGCCGTTGTCGTTCCAATCCACCCATGCCATACAGTATGGAGCATTGTGCTTCACTTCGAGAGTGAGCTTCTCGCCAGCCTTGATGGTGGTCTTCATGTCGCGGTTGTCGGTATAGCATGAGCCTTGAGACTCACAGTTGATGTCGCCGAGCTTCACGGATGTGATCTTCTCGAACTTGCTTGTTGTAGACTGTGACTGGCAGTGTGTCTTTGTCACGTCGTTGTAGGTCTCGAAATAGCAACTCTGGTTTGCGATGTATTCGTCGCCAGGTGTCACGTTTCTGATCTCAAATGAGTTGGCACCAGGTGCTGAGCAGTCGATGCGGCTCTTGAACATATAGTTATAGCTGCCGCCGAGAGCGGGGATAGTTGCATCTACGGTCTCTGTAGCCACGAGATTGTCGCCTGCCCAGAGTTCCAGTTTGGTGTCGTTGACTTCTGTTGCGCCCACGTTTGTAAGCATCACTCTCACTTTCTCATGCTTTCCCTTTGCTGTTGCGCTTGGCAGATAAACGTCTTCTACCTTCATCGCCTTTGTGGCTGCCGGTGTGCCGTCGCTCTTCAGACAGAAGCACATTGGCATCCATGCCTCATAGAGTTTCGCATCGTCAATCTGGAGGTAGCCCTTGTAGGGTACCGACGAAGCACAGAAGAGGCTGAGCCAGCATGATGGCTTGTCGCCGAGGTCGGCAGCGGCAATAGAGAAGAATCCGTTCTCCAGCTTTATGTCTTCGCCGAGGTTTATAGTGAACTCGTAGAGTGGTTTGTCCTTCTCGTATATGATTTTGTTGTATTCACCTATCGCGTCGATGATCTTGTCATACACCACCTCGCCCGGCATTCCGTCTTTTCCTCTCTTATAGAACTTCACCTCCAACTTGATCGGCTCGGTCATCTTATGAGTCTCCGGGTCAATGCCGCCTCGTTCTGAACAGCCTACCCAGTCCGGGCTCATCGGGTTTGAATTGTCATAGTATGAGAACATACCGATGAAGCGCAGGGCATTGATATTATAGTAGCAGCCGCTAAACGACTGATAGAATCGTGTCTTGGTTTCGATACGTCCCATGTCGGCATTCTGATAGCCCACATACTGTGCGGACTGCTCGTATGAACCTCCTACCACAGTGCCTTCGGGGCAGGAGAGGATTTCAAATACGGTAGGTTCGTTGCTTGCAGCCTTACGCGTGTCTGAAAACTCCATGTGGTTTGCCTCGATCTTCTTTCCTGTGTTGTTAACTTCGTCCTGCGCGAAAGCTCCCAACGAAACAGCGAAACACATGGCTATACCCAATAATTTTTTCCTGTTCATAATCTTCAGAATTGTTAGTTTGCGGACAGACCTCCAATGTCTCGCTGTTATTGATTTCAGGTTATCAGACGCAGAAGTCGAAACATGTTGATATAGGAAACACAATTGTCTTGATACGACCATTGAAGAATCTCTAAGTCAAAAATGTCAACGCCTAATTCTCTTTTTATTTATGCCTTGATGTTTTTCATGCCTGACGATGGTGTGATTATCTGTCTTCCGGGCTATCATATTTATAATTAGACCCAGACGCGTCAGGTAAATTTCCACGGCAAATATAGACAACTGATTTCTTATTCCAAAAAAATCAATATAGACAAATAATAGACCGCAAGCTATCTTATTGTTAATCAGAGAAATATAAAATTTACCATCTTCAAGAGAAACAATGGTGGAAACCGTCAATCATCTTTAATTCAAGAATTTGAAAGGCTTTCAATATTGCGCATTCCCTATTTTTGTTTTTCGTTAATTATGTATTCTCCATTAACTGTACACTAAAAAATTATTATCTTTGCATATGCGAAAGATTATTCTAATACTCATCACAATATATATCATCTGTTCATGTGGCAGGCAAAAAGTGCCGTCACCATTTTTCGTGTGGAAACCCACCGATGCCGCTTTCGACTCCGTCACACAAGACCTTGAGCGTGCTTATTGTTTCAACTACAACAAGGACAATATCCTGCGGCTCACCCGGAAGCTCGACGACATGGCGAAGGCTGACGCCAAATCGCCTGTCAAGAAAGGCCGTGCCCATTTCTTCAAGGCGCGTTTCTATGACTCTTTCTCTTCCTACACCACAGCGTGGAACACTGATGCCGAAAAGGAACTGCAATCGGCTTATGACTCTTATCCCGACACGGCGGCGTATCCCTACGACATGCTGCGCATAAGGTATGTGGAGAACAAGATAAAGCCGCGCTCCATCGAACAGGAGTATTTCACAAGCAAAAGCATTGCCGAAAAGGCTCACGAGTTTGGCGACCCGCTCACTGAGGCTGGCGCTCTCAACAACATCAGCTACATCCTTCTCACACTGAAAGATTCCACACAGGCGATTTCGCTCAACAAGAAGACTGCCGGGATTTTCCATTCGCTTGGGATGTATGACTGGGAACTGAAGATTCAACTGCCTTACACACAGTATTATATAAAGAGCGACCTCAAACTTTATCATAAGATCATTGACGGTCTGTCTCGATACTCTATAGCAAACCGCGACACTATGATGCGCGTAAAACTGCTCCACCTGCTATTCATCAACAACAACGACGTATCATACATACACTCTGCCCTTAGGCTCATAGCCAATGAGAAGAGCGAGAACATGCGCAATCTCCAGGCTTACTATGAGAGCATTCTTGCCCTTGACGCCTTTGAAAGGGGTATCGACAACGACTCGATATGCAGTCTGGCGGTGTCGGCAATCAACAAGATGACGCCTTCGATGATGCCTGAATATTCGCTGTCGGTATATCGTGCGGCTATCGAACTGATGAGGAAGAGGGGTGATATTGAAGCCACCGTGGATTACTTCAAGCGTTATGAGCGATTGAACGATTCCATCGTCGATGCCAGGTCGCACAACGAAGTGCTACGAAACATCGCCACACGTAAGATTGCAGAACACAAAGCGGTGCTGATGGCTGAGCGCAGCAAGGAGCGGATTGCCTATCTGGCGGTTATCTTAGCTATCATAATCATCGGTGGAATCGTGGTTTTTTATCTCGTCAGACGCCAAAACAGGCTCAGAATGTCGAAGCTTCAGGCTGAGCTGGCACTCACTCAGAACCAACTTCAGCTGGCTTCATCGCAGCTCGTGGTAAAGGAAAACGAGAATGTGGTAAGGATGGCTATCGACGCCATGCGCCAACTGGTGAAGGAGGGCAAAGTGGCAAATGCCGAGAGCAATGCTATATGCAACGCATTGAAGGCTCACCTCAACAAGAGCGACGAACAGGAGGCGTTCAGACAGATATACGAGCGCGTAAGCCCTAACTTCGCCAAAAAACTGAAAGCCACTTGTCCGAAACTTACCGAAGGTCAGCTGCGCATGGCTGAATATGTGGCAATGGGTATGGACAACAGGCAGATATCGAGGGTGATGATGATAGAGTATAAATCTGTCATCACAGCGCGCTACCGCCTTCGCTCCATCCTGAAACTATCCAAAGAGGACAGTCTGGAGGATTATCTGCGCCAGTTCACCGACTATTAGCATAAACTCAGGTGACTGCGGCAGTATAATCTTTCTGTTGATTAAACAAAAAATACAAACAAGCTCTAATGACTAATTCGGGCTAAAATTGGGCACGGTGCTTGCCCACCTGGGGCAACGTGCTTGCCCATCATGGGCACGGTGCTTGCCCCTGTTGGGCAGATTTGGTTTCCGATACCTGCCCATTTACGGAGTTCAGCCAACGCATGCAATTCCATCCATCTGACAATTCCTCTCATCAGCAAACCATCCAGACAATTGCCTGACAATCGCATGACAGTCAACTATCTGTATGTCAGAATATTACAGCAGAAAACCAGACAATCTGACAGTTTTGACGATTTTCCATGATTTATTTGCAAATCTCAATTATTTTTCCGAATATTGCAAAAACAGCCTTAAATTATAGCGTTATGTAAAAATACTAATAAATATTTCACAGAGTCTGCCACACAGTCTTCCAACGGCCGCAATCAGTACATGCGAGAAAGCATGTGTATCATAAAGAAGCCGAACGGAGAGGTGAAGACCTTCATCGTAGGAGACTCAATACTGATGAATGATAATCTGCGTGAAATGACCGGTTTGGATTAAATGGACAATTTTAATTATATAATTATGTCAGGAATAGGATTTGGAAAATTAAGTAGACTTTTAAATGTAGTCTTAATGTCGGTCTTTGCACAGGTCTGTTTATCGCAGAACCTTGTTGAGATAAAGAGTAAAGATATTGACAAAGAGTTATTGGAGATTTTGGAAGCACATGTCAAAAACCATCCCACAACCCAATCATTTCTATTGACCTCTGATGCCAATTTCAATTACGATTGGCCATGGAACTTATACTTTGCGCATATTCTCATAATAGGGCCGTTTTTGAATGGCACGATAAATCAGCCCGACAAAACTTGTGATTACGATGCAGAAATCATGCAGAATATATTCGAGGGGATTTCTCCCGTCACTAAAAATCCAGCAGCTTATTTCTATATCAACGACAAGATTGTGTATGTACAATCTTCATTGGACAAAATGATTGACGCAGACAGGTCAGACATGTCATTCGATAAAAAATCTGATAATAATCCAATAATGAAATATATGGATGAAGCAGATATCATTACCGTGAAATATAATGTATATCCGTCATATACATTACACAATGATTATCGAAATGCACTGAAGAAATCCCGCATACATGCAGAAGAATTTTGGAAGATTAATGAAATAAACGATTATGAGTAATATATATAAAATAATTTTGCTGTGTCTCGTATGCGCCAACATAGCATGTGCATCTTTCAAATGTGGCGCTGATGAATATTGTGTGGATAAAAGCCAGCTTAATGATACTGTTTATGCCACCGTGAAGAGATATATTGCGAACAACTCCTCAAATGATGCATTTGTCTTGTTTTCATCAACATACTTTGATTTAGACAGTGAAACGCTTAACAAAAAGTTTTATGACATCTTTCTGATTGGCCCCAATTACTACGGACTGATAGATTCTACCGGCATAAAAAGGAAATTCGCATTACCTGACGATTATGCGGAAGCCTATGAAGTTGTGGTAAAAAACAAAGTGGCGCCAAGGAGATATCCACTTTTGCATTGTCATATAGGCGGTAAGATTGTTTTCATTCAATCCACGATTGATGACTTCGTCTCGAATAACAATTCCATAGAGTTCTTCCGTAGTACCGAAATTCCCACCACCAACGGCCGCAACCAGTACATGCGAGAAAGCATGTGCATCATAAAGAAGCCGAACGGAGAGGTGAAGACTTTCATCGTGGGCGACTCAATACTGACGAATGATAATCTGCGTAAACATTACTGATCATCACAGGCGGATGAGGAAAGAATAGAAATTTTCTGTTTATTCTCTAAATAAATATTCGTTTTGAAAGCAATAATGTTTACATTAGTGTTAAATAGTCATTAATTTACAAGTTTTTCGAACAACTTATCATTTAAAATGTCTATTTTTGTAGTAGTTTTCTTATCAACTTAAAATATATGATGTTATGACTACTACCAGGGAAAATATCAGTGGAGTGATCAAGGTATTGGATGAATACATGATTCGCTCGGGAAAGGAAGAGATTAATGAAATGGAGGCTAACCGCGAACTTGCCAAAGCCGGACTGCTTGCCGACGAACAGGCTCACCCGGGAAGACCACTCAGAGAATGGCTTCGCAAACTGCGCGACTCCAACATCCTGCCTCAGAACATAAGGCAGAATTGTGGTGCTTGGACGATAAGGATATCGAGCACGATAGCCAAGAAGCCTACCATCGCCGGACTGTTCGGCTGACTGAATACAAATCGCCCCATCTTGAATGGCCTTCGGTAAGACGAGGACCTATACAAGATGGGGCGAATTGTATCAATCAAGCTCCGCAGTATATTGTAATACAGAGAGAGAGGACATCAGCTCTTCTTCGGACGACGACGTGCCCATCCCTCTTCAGAGAAGTCCGGCTCTTCGCCTACGAGCTTCACATCGTCTTGACGGAAGAACTGGCGCCAGTCGCTTTCATTGCCGTTGTCATTGAAGCCACCGTTGTCCGCCTTGTTGTTCTTACGCTTCGATTTCTTCTCAAACTTACCGAAATCATCGTTTTCATCGTGTTTTTTCCTGCCTCTTGTGGGGCGGTCGGATGATTTTCCTGCCTGTCCACGCGAGCCGCGGCCCGACTGCTTGCCGGCTGGGCGTCCGGTGTCGTCAGCGTCATTACAGCGCACGCTGCGTCCCTTGTATGTAGTGCCGTCGATGGCACGCATCACCTTGGTGGCATCCTTCTCAGGCACCTCGATATAGCAGATGCGGTCGAGCAGGTCGATATGTCCCACTTCCTGACGGCCCTTGATGTTGCGGTTGAGGAACTGCATTATCTCTCCAGGATAGAAACCGTCGGTCTTGCCAAGATTGATGAAGAGTTTCTGGTATCCCGGCTCCGCCTTGTGGGGCTCGCGCTTGCCGCCTTCGCCGCGCTTGCGGGTAGAGCGTTCCTTGCGGTCGCCACGGGATGATGCCGACGGCGGAAGAATCTCCGGAGCATCAGCATAATAGGCAAGGAACTTGCCGAACTCCATGCTGACGATCTTCTTTATTATATCCTCCTTGTCTACATATTCAAAATAGCGGTTGATGTCTGCCATGAACGGTTCGATCTCCTCCTCATTCACGTCGGCCTTCACTATCTGGTCCATCACCTTATAGAGCTGCTTCTTGCATATCTCCTCAGCTGTAGGAATCTTTCCCTCCACGAAATCTTTCTGTATCACCTTCTCTATGGCACGCATCTTTCCGCGCTCACGGGTGTGGACGATGGCTATCGAAGTGCCGTTCTTGCCGGCTCTTCCCGTTCGTCCGCTTCGGTGGGTATAGCTCTCGATATCATCGGGCAGTCCGTAGTTTATGACGTGTGTCAGGTCGTCGACGTCGAGTCCGCGGGCTGCCACGTCGGTAGCCACGAGCAACTGCGTGAGGTGCTGACGGAACTTCTGCATCGTCAAGTCGCGCTGCTGCTGCGAGAGGTCGCCATGCAGCGACTCGGCGTTGTATCCGTCGTGTATCAGTTTGTCGGCAATCTCCTGGGTCTCTTTCTTCGTGCGGCAGAAGATGATGGCGTAAATCTTGGGATAGTAGTCCACGATACGCTTCAGGGCGAGATATTTGTCCTTGGCGTTTACCATATAGTATATGTGGTTCACGTGTTCGGCTCCCTCGTTGCGGCTTCCCACCACGATTTCCTTGGCGTCGTGGAGATAGTTCTGGGCTATCTTCTCTATCTCCTTACTCATGGTGGCAGAGAAGAGCAGCGTGTTGCGGTCGCCCGACTCCATACCGTCGAAGATTTCATTTATGCTCTCAGAGAATCCCATGTTCAACATCTCGTCTGCCTCGTCGAGCACCACGTTCTTCACGTTGTCGAGCTTCGCCGCACCGCGGTTCATCAGGTCGATGAGTCGTCCCGGTGTGGCTACGATCACCTGTGCGCCGTGTCTGAGCGAGTGTATCTGGTTTTGTATAGACGTTCCTCCATACACCGGCACCACGTTGAGTCCGCCGATATACTTGCCGAAGTCATTCAGGTCGTCGGAAATCTGCAGGCATAGTTCGCGTGTCGGCGACAGGATGAGCGCCTGTGTGGAACGGTCGGATGGATCTATCTTCTGCAACACAGGTATACCGTATGCTGCCGTCTTGCCCGTTCCGGTCTGGGCGAGGGCGACAACGTCGTTTTTGTTTCCAAGCAAATAGGGGATTACTTCTTCCTGTACTGGCATGGGCGATTCAAAGCCCAGTTCTGCGATGGCGCGGCGAATCTCTTCGCTGACACCAAGTTCTTCAAATGTCTTCAAATTAAATACGTATTTATGATTTGGCTTGCCCAAAATGTGGCAGCCCTTTGGAATTCGGGTGCTAAGTTACTAATAATTTGCGAATTACGCATCGTTTAGATACGGCAAAGATTGGATATTAGTTGAAAAACGCTAAATTATTGACTTATATGGCGCTTATTTATAAGGAAATGGTTATTTTTGCAGTTATGATTAAAATTAAGATAATAAACAAGGGACATCACCCACTGCCCGAATATGCCACGCCTCTGAGCGCAGGCATGGACCTGAGAGCAAACATCGACGAACCGATAACGCTGAAGCCGATGCAGCGGATGCTGATCCCTACAGCGCTGTATATGGCGCTGCCGGCTGGCTACGAGGCACAGATAAGACCGAGAAGCGGACTGGCTCTGAAGCATGGCATCACGGTGCTCAACACTCCGGGAACAATCGACGCAGACTACCGCGGCGAACTGAAGGTGCTGCTCGTGAACTTCTCCGACACCGACTTCATCGTGAACGATGGCGAGAGAATCGCACAGATGATTATCGCAAAGCACGAAAACGCTGATTTCATCGAAGTGGAGGAACTTGACGACACTGAAAGGGGAACCGGCGGATACGGACACACGGGAGTAAAATGACAATATCAAGACATACCACATTGATTACGATGGCGGCATTGCTGGGCGTTGCCACGCTCATAGGCTGCGGCACGGGGCGTACTGCCTCGGGCAGCAAGACTATTGTCGCTGAAAACAAGCCTAACGAAAAGGTGACAAGCACACAGTCTGCCGACACTTGTCTCAACACAAAACTGCGATTGCGCTATTTCTATGAGGAAGCGGCAAAGCAGCAAGCGCTCGGAAACTACGACGACGCATACATGCTGCTGCTCCACTGCAAGAGAATAGACTCTAATGCGGCAGAGGTGCATTATGCACTGTCTAACTACGACGAATCGCTGAACTCCAAGGAGATGGCTATCGCCGACATCAAAAGGGCGGCTGAGCTGAACCCCGACAACAACACATATCTGGAGAGGCTCGCCATGACATACATTAGCACCAAGGACTACGACAACGCGATAAAGTCTTACGAAAAACTGTATGCCGCCAACCCTGACCGCACGGAGGTGCTGGAAATTCTCCTCAAACTCTATAACGAGAAGAAGAACTACTCCAAGATGATAAACACGATGGAGAGGATGGAGCTTGCCGACGGCGAGAGCGAGAAGACGGTGCTCACCAAGATGCACATATATTCAATGCAGGGAAAGACGAAAGAGGAATACAACACGCTGCGCAAATTCGTGGACCGATACCCTAACGACTTGTCGTATCAGGTGATGACAGCCAACTGGCTACTGCAACACGAAAAGAAGAAGCAGGCTCTCTCGATACTGGAAAAGGTATTGAAAGAGGAACCGGAAAATGAACTGGCGAAGCTGTCGATGGTGGACTACTACAGGGCTGAAAAGCTCGATTCCATCGCGAATATCACAGAAGAGCAACTGCTCGTTTCTCCACAGACCGCCACGGACACGAAGGTAACGATACTGAGGAATATAATATCTAAGAGTGAGGATGCCGACGGCGACAGCACCAAAATCCTGAACATATTCAACAGACTGCTCTCTCAGAAACAGAAAGACACGAAAATAGCCGAGATCTATGCTGCCTACGTGTCGCTGAAGAAGATGCCACAAGACAGTCTGGTGTCGGCGCTGAACAGGATTCTCGAAATCGAACCCGACAACAAGGGGGCGAGAATAGAACTCATACGCACGTTATGGGACAAGGAGGACAAGGACGAACTGATAAAGATTTGCAAACCGGCAGTGGACTATTGTCCCGATGAAATGGTGTTTTATTATTTCCTCGGCTTCGCATACATACAGAAGGAGGAGGATGAAAAGGCTCTCGACATATTCAGAAAGGGTGTGGCACAAGCCACCGACACGAGCGAACCGTCAATCGTTTCTGACATGTATGAATATATTGGAAACATCCTGCACGAGAAGGGCGACACCGACGACGCCTACGCCGCATTCGACAGTTGTCTGCAATGGAAGGAGGACAATGTGGAATGCCTCAACAACTACGCCTATTACATCAGCGTGAGCGGAGGCGACCTTTCAAAGGCGGAGCACATGAGCTACAAGACGGTGAAGGCGGAACCGACAAACAGTACGTTCCTCGACACCTATGCCTGGGTGCTCTTCTGCATGGAGAGATATGCCGAAGCGCAGATTTACATCGAACAGGCGATTGCCAACGACACCACAAACAGCGACGTGCTGCTCGACCATGCCGGCGACATATATATAAAGCTCGGCGAGACGGACAAGGCTATAGAAATGTGGAAAAAGGCAATAAGTGCCGGAGGCGATGCGCAAGCAATAGAACAAAAGATCAGATACAAGAAATATATCCCAACGGAAAAATGAGAAAATACGGTAAATTCACAATCCTCGGTGCGGCATTGACAATAGCCGCACTCACCACATCATGCGGAACGAAGAAGGCTGTCACCAATGACGGCGCTGATATAAGGAACACTACGACAACCGCCGCCGGCAACTCCCACGGCAAGAACACCAAGAGCGGAAGGGCGATGGAAACGGCAAAGATGGACTTCCTGAGAAAGGTGACCGACAATGCGGCATACGCCAGGAATATCGTGTCGAAGATAAAGTTCACCATGAACACGGGCAGCAAGGACATCACCGTGGCCGGGTCGCTACACATGAGAAAGGACGAGGTGATAAGAATACAACTCACTCCATTCGGCATCATGGAGGCAGGAAGACTGGAATTCACAAAAGACTACGTACTGCTCGTGGACAGAATACACAAGGAATACGTGAAGACCTCGTATGACAGCGTGGATTTCCTTCAGCGCAACGGACTTGACTTCTATGCGCTGCAGGCATTGTTCTGGAACCAGCTTTTCGTGCCTGGAACACAAAAAACCACGGATTCATCGCTGAAAAACTTCAACGTGACGCTCAATGCCGGGACTTCCAACAGCAACCACGTGGCGCTCGCCTACAACAAGATGTCATACGAATGGACTGCTGACCCGAACACGGCTTTCATCAATTCGGTGAAGGCGAAATATAACGCCAACAAAAGCGATGCAGCATCGGTGACATGCAGATATTCTAACTTCAAGCCACTCGGCACGAAGAAATTCCCTACCGACATCCTCCTGACGATGAGCACCAAGGCGGTGCGCAACGCCAACAAGATGTCGCTCCGTCTGCAACTCAACTCTCTGGACACCGACGACAAATGGGAGGCGAAAACAACGGTTTCATCGAAATACAAGCAGGTGAGCGTTGAGGATATCATGAACCAGCTGGGCGGACTGTAGGAGGATTGGATAAATAAAAAAAAGATAAGATATACCAAAGGAAAATGTATCGTTTAATCATTTTAATATTGGCTCTCACCGTGGCAAACATGCCGTTTGCCACCTCTGACGCACAGACGAAGAAGAAGACCACGACGACTGCCGTGGCCAAGAAGAAGCCCGTACGCAAAGCCTCCACTGCGGCAAAAGGCGGGAAAAGGACTGCGGCAAAAGGCGGAAAGAAACGCACCGCAAAGGGAAAAAAGAAACCCACATACACAAATGCATCGATTCGAGGACTGCAGAACCAGCGCGCGGCTGTTCAGAAGCAGATTCGCGAACAGGAACAGAAGCTGCGTGCCAACAAGGCGGACGTGAAGAAACGACTCGACGACCTCATGACCATCAACGGCGAGATTGACCAGCACCAGAAGACAATCGACGGCATACAGAAGGATATCACCCATATCGAAGGTAACATCTCTATGCTGAAAGCACAGCTGTCTACCCTGGAGCAGCAGCTCGACGACCGAAAGGCGAAATACATCAAGTCGATGCGCTACCTGGCAAGAACCCGTACGATACAAGACAAACTGATGTTCATCTTCAGCGCCAATAGTCTCACACAGATGTATCGCCGACTGAGATTCGTAAGGGAATACGCCGCATACCAGCGTGCACAGGGCGAGATGGTGAGGAACAAGCAGAACCAGATAACCAACAAGCACAAGCAGCTGGAGACCGTGAAGGGCGAGAAGAACACAATGCTCTATAAGGGACAGCAGGAGAAGACTGCCCTGCAAGGAAAGCAGACAGAGCAGCAGAAGATGGTGAACTCGCTGCAGAAACAGCAGAAGACGATACAGGCTATAATCAACGAACAGCGCAAGAAGGACGCTGCGCTGAACTCACAGATTGACCGTCTCATAGCCGAAGAGGTGGCGAAGGCGAAGGCGCGTGCCGAAGCGGAAGCAAGACGCAAGGCTGCCGCTGCCGCAGAGGCGAAGCGCAAGCGTGAGGCTGAACTGGCACGCAAGAAGGCGGAAGCGGAGGCGGCTGCCAGAGAGAACGCCCGTCGCATCAAGGAGGCAAAGGAGCGTGAGGCTCGTCTCAAGGCGGAGGCTGCGAAGGCGGCTGCCGAGAAGAGGGATGCCGAGGCGCGTGCCAAGGCGGAGGCGGCTGCCCGCAGGGCGGAAGCTGACCGTGAGGCGGCTGAGCGCAAGGCGGCTGCCGACAAGAGGAGACACGACTCTGAAGTGGCAAAAGCTAACGAGGAGAACAGGGTGGCAGCGTCGGTGAGCAGTGCTGACCGTGCGCTGAACCATAATTTCGAGAGCAACCGTGGTCGTCTGCCTATGCCGGCATCGGGCCGCATCATCACACATTACGGACAGTATAACGTGGAGGGTCTCAGCAACGTAAGACTCGACAGCAAGGGCATCAACATAAAGTGTGGCGCCGGAGCCGGCGTTAGATCGATATTCAACGGCGAGGTGAGCAAGATATTCACCGTGATGGGTGTGAAGGGCGTAATGATACGCCACGGACAGTATATCTCGGTATATTGCAACCTTTCTTCAGTCAACGTACACGTCGGCCAGAGCGTGTCCACCGGACAGTCGATTGGAGCAGTGGACGGCAACGGCGTGTTGCAGTTCCAGCTACACAAAGGATTTACAAAACTCAACCCAGAGGCTTGGTTGAGATAACACAGCATACCGTTTCCTTATCCCATGCTGATTGGTATGGGATAAGGAAACTTTTATCTTACTTATTATTCTGCTTTTCTATAGTTGGCGAGTCGGTCAGCATAGATTCTACCCTACCCTTATTTTCATCTCTACCCCCAACCCGCAAATCTATTGCCCCATTCACCCACAATAGGTCATTATAACTGAAAAGTGTGACTGAAAAAAGAGGAAAAAAGCACCGGATATCAGAAAGTGTGTCGGCAAAGTGGTAAAAAATCATCAAACGCTGCAAATAAAGAGGCAATAATTAGTAACTTTGCAAATTCAACATATAATAATGTGTGAACATCAAAAGAAGTATGGAAACTAAAGATACAAAAAACGAGTTTGTAAAGCAGGTGGCGGAGCAGAAATATGAGTTCGGCTTCACCACCGACGTGCACACAGACGTCATCGAGAACGGTCTGAACGAGGACATCGTGAGACTCATCTCAAAGAAGAAGGGCGAACCGGAATGGATGCTCGAATTCAGACTGCGGGCATACAACTACTGGAAGACGCTCGAACAGCCAACATGGGGACACGTGAAATTGCCGGAGATTGACTATCAGGCAATATCATACTATGCCGACCCACTGGCAAAGAAGCCAGTGAACAAGGAGATTGACCCGGAGCTGATGAAGACCTTCGACAAGCTGGGTATTCCCCTCGAAGAGCGTCTGGCGCTGAGCGGAGTGGCAGTGGATGCCATCATGGACTCCGTGTCGGTGAAGACCACCTATAAGGCGAAACTCGCCGAGAAGGGAATAATATTCAGTTCTATCGGCGAGGCGATAAAGGAGCACCCCGACCTGGTGAAGGAATATCTGGGAAGCGTGGTGCCATACCGCGACAACTATTTCGCCGCCCTCAACAGTGCCGTGTTCAGCGACGGTTCGTTTGTTTTCATCCCCAAAGGAGTGAGATGTCCGATGGAGCTGAGCTCTTATTTCAGAATCAACGCAAGAAACACGGGACAGTTTGAGCGCACGCTTATAATCGCTGAAGACGACGCCTACGTGTCGTATCTGGAGGGCTGCACAGCACCGATGAGAGACGAGAACCAGCTGCATGCCGCCATAGTGGAAATCATCGTGAAGGACAATGCGGAGGTGAAATACTCTACCGTGCAGAACTGGTATCCGGGCGATGAGAACGGAAAGGGCGGCGTGTTGAACCTCGTGACGAAACGTGGCGACCTGCGCGGCATAAACTCTAAACTATCCTGGACACAGGTGGAGACGGGTTCGGCTATAACATGGAAATATCCGTCGTGCGTATTGCGCGGCGACAACTCGCAGGCTGAGTTCTACAGTGTTGCAGTGACCAACAACTACCAGGAGGCTGACACAGGCACCAAGATGATACACATCGGGAAGAACACCAAGAGCACCATCATCAGCAAGGGTATATCTGCCGGACACAGCCAGAACTCATACCGCGGACTGGTGCGCGCCACGGCGAACGCCGATAACGCCCGCAACTACTCATCGTGCGACTCACTGCTGCTGGGCAGCGACTGCGGAGCGCACACTTTCCCGTATATGGACATCCACAACGACTCGGCAGTGGTGGAACATGAGGCAACGACGAGCAAGATAAGCGAGGAGCAGCTCTTCTACTGCAACCAGCGTGGCATACCGACAGAACAGGCTGTAGGACTGATAGTAAACGGATATGCCAAGGAGGTGCTCAACAAGCTCCCGATGGAGTTTGCCGTGGAGGCACAGAAGCTGCTGAGCGTATCGCTCGAAGGCACCGTGGGATAATGACTTGCAAAAAACATAAGGAAACAAAAAGAAAGAACGATAATATGTTAGAGATAAAAAACCTGCACGCCAAGATCGGCGACAAAGAGATACTTAAAGGCATCAACCTTACGGTGAAGGACGGTGAGACCCACGCCATAATGGGACCTAACGGTTCGGGAAAGAGTACGCTGAGCGCCGTGCTCGTGGGCAATCCTCTCTATGAGGTTACTGAAGGCGAAGTGATTTTCAACGGCAAGAACCTGCTGGAGATGTCGCCTGAAGACCGTGCACACGAGGGACTGTTCCTCTCATTCCAGTATCCGGTGGAAATTCCGGGAGTGTCGATGAACAACTTCATGAAGGCTGCCATCAACGAAAAGCGCAAATATGAGGGCAAAGAGCCGCTGACAGCAGGCGAATTCCTCAAGCTGATGAAAGAGAAACGCAAGGTGGTGGAACTGGACAGCAAACTGGCAAGCCGCTCTGTGAACGAGGGATTCAGCGGCGGAGAAAAGAAACGCAACGAGATTTTCCAGATGGCTATGCTCGAACCGAAACTGAGCATTCTGGACGAAACGGACTCGGGACTCGACGTTGACGCCATGCGCATCGTGGCAGAGGGCGTGAACAAGATGCACACGCCGGAGACTTCCACCATCGTCATCACACACTACGAGCGACTGCTCGACATGATAAAGCCAAGCGTTGTACACGTGCTCTACAAGGGACGCATCGTGAAGACTGAAGGACCGGAGCTCGCCAAGGAGATTGAGACCCGAGGATACGACTGGATAAAGGAAGAAATAGGAGAACTGTAAGATATGCAAAGCGAAAAACAATATATCGATCTCTACGGCGAATGCCGCGACATGCTGCGGAAACACAGCTGCGAGGTGATGAACGCCGTGAGAGACGAGGCTTTCGAGAACTTCAAGCGTCTCGGATTTCCTACGAAGAAGGTGGAAAGATACAAATACACCGACATTCCATCGCTGTTTGAACCGGACTATGGTCTGAACATCAACCGTCTGGAAATCCCGGTTGACCCTTACAAGGCTTTCAAATGCGATGTGCCGAACCTGAGCACTTCGCTATACTTCGTGGTGAACGACAGTTTCTACGACAAGGCACTGCCCAAGAAGGAACTGCCAGAGGGAGTGGTTGTGGACTCTCTGGCAAGAATCGCCGCCGAGAAGCCGGAGCTGATAGGCAGATACTACGCCAAGATAGCTAAGACGGAGGAGGACGGCATCACGGCGCTGAACACTATGCTGGCGCAGGACGGCCTGCTGATATACGTGCCGAAGGGCACTGTGGTGGACAGGGCGATACAGGTGATAAACATACTGAGGTCTGACGTTGACCTGATGGTGAACCGCCGGGTGCTGATCATCGTGGAAGACCGTGCTGAAATAAAACTGCTCTTCTGCGACCATGCCGCCGACGACCGCCGCTTCCTCGCCACACAGGTGATAGAGGCTTATGTGGGAGAGAATGCCGGACTTGACCTCTACTGCCTGGAGGAGACTCATGCCAAGAACGTGAGGGTGAGCAACGTGTTCATCAGCCAGCAGGCTAACAGCAGGGTGAACCACAACGTGATAACGCTGCACAATGGTACGACCCGCAACCGCACAGACCTCGTGTTCGAGGGTGAGGGTGCCGAATGCAACCTCGCCGGATGCGTGATAGCCGACAAGGACCAACACGTGGACAACAACACGCTGATTGACCACAAGGTGGGCCACTGCACGAGCAACGAGCTATACAAATATGTGCTCGACGAAAATGCCGTGGGAGCCTTTGCCGGAAAGGTGCTCGTGCGCCACGGTGCACAGCACACCACATCGCAGGAGACAAACCAGAACCTCTGCACCACCAAGACGGCACGCATGTTCACGCAGCCTATGCTGGAGATTTATGCAGACGACGTGAAATGTGCTCACGGCAGCACCGTGGGACAGCTCAACGACGCTGCCCTCTTCTATATGCAGCAGCGCGGAATAAGCAAAAAGGAGGCTAAGCTGCTGCTGGAATTCGCCTTCATCAACGAGGTGATAGACCACATGAAACTGGAGCCGCTGCGCGACCGTCTGCACTATCTCGTGGAAAAGCGCTTCAGAGGCGAACTGAACAAATGTGAGGGCTGCAAATTGTGTAAGTAGAAGAGCCAGCTCGTCTGGCTTATGAAATAAAGCTATAACGACAATGTACGACATTAACAAGATACGTCAGGATTTCCCTATTCTGGGCCGCGAGGTGTACGGCAAGCCGCTGGTATACCTGGACAACGGCGCAACGACACAGAAGCCGCTCTGTGTGCTCGATGCGATGCGAGATGAATATCTCAACGTGAACGCCAATGTTCACCGTGGTGTCCACTACCTGTCACAACAGGCCACCGACCTGCATGAGGCGGCACGAGAGAAGGTGAGAGCGTTCATCAACGCAAAGTCTACCAACGAGGTGATATTCACCAGAGGAACTACCGAGGCGCTGAACCTCGTGGTGTCGTCGTTTGCCGATGAGTTTATGGGCGAGGGCGACGAGGTGATAGTTTCCACCATGGAGCACCACTCCAACATCGTGCCGTGGCAGCTGCAGGCGGCAAAGAAGGGCATCTGTCTGAAGGTGATACCGATGAACGACAAGGGTGAAATCCTGATGGACGAATACAAGAAGCTCTTCAGCGAACGCACCAGGATAGTGAGCGTGGCGCATGTGAGCAACGTGCTGGGAACGATAAACCCGGTGAAGGAGATGATAAGCATCGCCCACGAACACGGTGTGCCGTTCATGCTTGACGGTGCGCAGAGCGTTCCTCACTTCAAGGTGGACGTTCAGGATCTGGACTGCGACTTCATGGCGTTCAGCGGACACAAGATGTATGGTCCTACTGGTGTGGGAGTGCTCTACGGCAAGGAGGACTGGCTCGACCGCATGCCGCCGTATCAGGGTGGCGGAGAGATGATAGAGAGCGTGAGCTTCGAGAAGACGGTGTTTGAGAAACTGCCGTTCAAATTTGAGGCTGGCACTCCTGACTATGTGGCGACCCATGGTCTTGCCACTGCCATCGACTATCTGCAGGGCATAGGAATGGATGAGATACAGCGTCATGAGACTGACCTTACGGAGTATGCGATGAAACGGATGAGGGAGATAGAGGGCATGCGTTTCTTCGGAGAGGCTGACCACAAAGACGCCGTGGTGTCATTCCTCGTCGGCGACATCCATCATCTCGACATGGGAACGCTGCTCGACCGCCTGGGAATTGCCGTCAGAACGGGTCATCATTGCGCTGAGCCGCTTATGATACGCTTGGGCATACAAGGTACGGTAAGGGCGTCGTTCGGCCTCTACAACACAAGAGAAGAGGTTGACACACTTGTTGAAGGCATAAAGCGTGTGAGCAGGATGTTCTGACAATTCAGGATGTTCTGACAACCAAAAGGAATCAGAATATAAAAGAAATCAGAATATAAGATAATTCAACCTTTGAACTGTTTGAGGATTACCTCTATCAGTCACTACCATCAAAGAAAATCCCCACGATTATCCGTTACGGACATCGTGGGGATTTTCTTTATGTTAAACTCAAAACAGTCATTAGACCGTTATAAAATTATTTAATGACTGCCTGCTTGGATTTACTCTTAGTCGAGGTGATCGAGAGAGTCATTGAAGTCTTTTGGCTCACGCTCCGCCATTGGATCATGGAAGTCGTTAGGCTCATTGCTCTTGTGCTCGAAACGACGTGGCTCGCCATTGTTGAAACGGTCGCCACGTGGACGACGCTCGCCGCGCTCCTGACGAGGACGACGCTCACCACGCTCTGGACGCGGACGGCGCTCACGTTCTACGTATCCCTCTGGTTTCGGAACGAGTACACGGTGTGAGAGCTTATACTTGCCGGTCTTAGGATCGATCTCCATGAGTTTCACCTGAATCTTGTCGCCTTCCTTCAGACCTGCCTCCTCTACTGTCTCCAGACGCTTCCAGTCGATTTCTGAGATATGGAGAAGTCCGTCCTTGCCTGGCATGATCTCTACGAAGCAGCCATAAGGCATGATAGAGCGGATAGTTCCCTCGTAAACCTCGCCGACCTCTGGGATGGCAACGATGGCACGGATTTTTGAGATTGCCTTGTCGATGCTTTCCTTGTTAGGAGCACTGACCTGAACCTTGCCCTTGCCGTCTGTCTCGTCGATAGTGACTGTAGCACCCGACTCTTCCTGAATCTGCTGGATGATCTTGCCACCAGGACCGATAACGGCACCTATGAACTCCTTCGGAATATCGAATGCCTCGATACGTGGAACCTGTGGCTTGAGCTCTGCACGTGGCTCAGCGATGGTATCGGTGAGCTTGCCGAGGATGTACTCACGGCCTTCCTTAGCCTGCATGAGTGCCTTCTCAAGGATTTCGAAGCTCAGACCGTCACACTTGATATCCATCTGTGTGGCAGTAAGACCGTCCTTTGTACCGGTGGTCTTGAAGTCCATATCGCCCAAGTGGTCCTCGTCGCCGAGGATATCGCTCAGCACAGCATACTTGTCTTCTCCCGGGTTCTTGATGAGTCCCATAGCGATACCTGATACAGGCTTCTTCATAGGAACACCGGCATCCATGAGCGCCAATGTACCGGCACATACAGTTGCCATTGATGAAGAACCGTTTGACTCAAGAATCTGAGAAACGAGACGCACTGTGTATGGATAGTCTGCTGGAATCTGTCCCTTCAGCGCACGCCATGCCAGATGACCGTGGCCAATCTCACGACGGCCTACGCCGCGCTGTGCCTTGGCTTCACCAGTACAGAATGGAGGGAAGTTATAGTGGAGGAGGAAACGCATGTAGCTCTTGTCGAGCACATCGTCAACCATCTTCTCGTCGAGCTTTGTTCCGAGGGTACATGTGGTGAGCGACTGTGTCTCGCCACGTGTGAAGATAGAACTTCCGTGTGGCATTGGCAGTGGGCTGACCTCACACCAGATAGGACGGATCTCGTTGGTCTTACGGCCGTCGAGACGTATGCCCTCGTCGAGGATGCAACGGCGCATTGCGTCACGCATCACATCGTGGTAGTATTTCTCCATGAGTGCCACCTTCTCCTCAAGCTCCTCTTCGGTAAGGTCTGCATGAGCGGCAGTGTAAGCCTCCTGGAAGTCGGCTATGATCTTGTCGAAAGCATCCTGACGAGCCTGCTTGTCGAGAGCCTGCTTCGTAACGTCGTATGCCTTTGGATAAAGCTCATCGTTGATCTGCTTGCGCAGGTCTTCGTCGTTCACCTCATGGCAGTATTCACGCTTCACGTCGGTGCCGAGTTCCTTTGACAGTTCTGTCTGAAGCTCGCACATCGGACGGATAGCCTCCTGGGCAGCCTTCAGAGCGCCGAGCAGATCCTGCTCCGACACTTCCTTCATCTCACCCTCTACCATCATGATGTTCTCAGCAGAAGCACCTACCATGAGGTCCATGTCTGCCTCTTCCATCTGTGCGAAGGTTGGGTTGATGACATATTCGCCGTTGATGCGTGCCACACGTACTTCAGAGATTGGGCACTCGAAAGGAATATCTGAGCATGCCAACGCGCATGATGCGGCGAAACCTGCCAAAGCGTCTGGCTGGTCTACTCCATCGGCAGAGAAAAGGATCACGTTGACATATACTTCAGCGTGGAAATCTGCTGGGAATAGTGGGCGCAATGCGCGGTCTACCAGTCGGCATGTAAGAATCTCATTGTCGCTTGCTTTGCCTTCGCGCTTTGTAAAACCGCCAGGGAAACGTCCTGCTGCGGCATACTGTTCTCTGTACTCTACCTGCAAAGGCATGAAATCTGTTCCGGGAACTGCATCTTTTGCGGCACAAACGGTGGCGAGCAAAACGGTGTTGCCCATACGGAGCACACAAGAGCCGTCAGCCTGTTTTGCCACTTTCCCGGTTTCAATGCTGATGGTTCTGCCATCAGGCAATTGAACTGTTTTCGTAATTACGTTCATCTAAAAAAACTTATTGTTTTAACAACATCTGTTATATAATATCTTATACTTGATAATTCGCACCTAATAAATCTTGGCAAAGTTAGCGAATTACTTACAATAATCGGGAAAATTGTCTGATTTATTACCTTTTTTTATGACATTAAGCCTCTGAAAAGCGAAATATTGCTGTATCAGAGGCATTTATGGGGCTTGTCAACTCTTGCGATATGCCGAAGGAGACATACCTACATGCTCCTTGAAATATTTGCCGAGGAACGACTGGTTGGGGAAATTGAGGTCTTTGGCGATTTCCTTTATGCTCTTCGACGTGTTCTTGAGCTGCACACGCAGTTCGAGGGTCACGTATTTGTCTATCCATTCGTTTGGCGTGCGGTGGCTGATGGTCTTCACGGTCTCAGAGAGGTACTTGGGTGTGATGCAGAGGCGCTCGGCATACCAGGACACGCGGCGCTCGGCTCTGAAGTTCTGTTCTACCAGACGGATGAACTCTGTAAAGATAGACTCTGCACGGGTCTGCTTGCGTTTGTCGCCCTGCTGCACTCCATACATCACATGGCTGATATCATAGATCATGGCTGCCATGAGGGAACGTACCACATCTCTGCGGAAATGGTGGTCGGTGGTCTCCACTTTCTGCTTTATGATACGGAGATATGTCATGAGAGTCTCCACTTCTTCGGCAGAGAGTTCGAAAACAGGATGGCTGCGGGAGAAGAGGAAGAGTGAGGAGAGGTCGTGAACGCCTTTTATCACTTCGTTGAAGAAATCTTCCGACATCATGATGGCGATGCCTGAAAGGTCGTCGCTGAACCAACAGTTGTTGAGCACCTGTCCTTCGCTGATGATAATTACATCGTTTGCCTTGACGGTGCGTTCCTCGGTGTCTACTGTATAATGTGCTTCTCCGCCGAGACATACGGCGAGGAAAATACAGTCCATACGCTTGGGAATGCCGATAACTGGAAGTTCTTCAAAGTCGTCGAAAACCAGCAGGTCGTGCTCGATGGAAGGCCCGTTGTAAACCTGCATGGCTGACTCTACGGAAATGTGGTCTATTTCGTTTATCATAGGTGAATAGATAATCATTGGCGGTGATAAAGCCGATGATTTTGCAAATCTACAAATTATATCCGACATACGCAAGCGTTTCCGGGCATAGAAATTTCTGAAGACGCAATGGTCGGAGGATATATATACGAAAGCTCCCGCCATGGATTCCTGTTTCGGAACCAAAGCGGGAGCTGGATTATGTCATTATATGCCTGACGCCACGGAGGTGGCTAAGGCGTTATAATATCATTGGATTACTTCTTCATGAACTTCTTGCCGTTCTGGATGACGATACCCTTGTAGTCGTCGCCCACCTGCTGACCGGCGAGGTTGAACATGCGGTTGTCTGCCGACTTCTCGTCAACTATAGCATTGCTGATGCCGTTGGAACCTTGAATCAGACGGTAGATCTGGAAGTCACCCTGCATACCGGTGTTGGTAGAGAAGAAGAGTCCGGTAGGACTGAAAGCGAAGTTGTTGTTGTCATATCTTGTTTTGGTGAACTGGATAGTGGCATCACCGCCTTCAATGTTGATAGAAGCGAATACGTTCTTGTCAATCTTCGTTGTAGATCCAACGCCGGAAGATGTGGCGCTGAGATATTTGTGGCCGGTAGTGTTGTAACGGATATACCAGTCTGAAGTGTTCTTGGTGAGCTTGAACTCCTGAACCATGCTGTTGCCATAGAGTTTGCCGTCCTCGAACTTGGTGTAAACTGCAGTGAAGAGTGTCTTCTTGGCATCTGCTGTTGCAACGCCTGCTGCCTCATTTGCAAATACCACCACGTCGTCTGTATTAAGCTGGCTTACATCGGTAATCTTCTCATAGATACCACCATCTGCTATAGGCTCCGGCTTGGCGTTCTGGTCCTTGAAGCTGATCACGATGCTTCCGTCCGGCTGCTTCATGATGCCGTATGCAGGACGGTCGTTCTCTGTGCCACCGTCAAAGTATCTATATTCTGTCTTGTAGTTCACTCCATTGCCGAAGAGTGTGTACTCACTGCCCAGGTCGTCTGAGAGCAATGCTCCATCGGCAGGAACTACCATCGCACGCTTCTTTGTCTGGTTGGTGTTTACCGAGTTATACATCCATGCTGATGGACTATAAGAGATACGGGTGAGCAGGACTCCCGAACCGAAGTCCTCTGGATACCATGTACCGGGCTGACGGTTCTCGAAGATGAAATACTCCATGGTGTTTTTAGGATTGCGGAACATTACCGCCATGTCGCCCTCTGCTGAATTAGGGTTGGCGAGAGTAACAAGACCTGACTCCGGCACTTCCTTGATGTCGAGCCATCCCATAAAGCTGCGCTCATAGGCATTGTATCCGATTGGAGCGTAGGCATAGTCTACGTATGCTCCACCGTCCATCACTGACCAATAGCCGAAAGGCGAATCGCCCTGATAAGAATATGTCGGATCGTAGAAGTCTGGCAGACCCATGGCATGACCGAACTCATGAACGAGCACTCCGATACCCATTGGCTGATAATTCTCTGTTGTTCCGTAAAGCTCATTGCCCACGAAATATGAGCTGAAGATATGTCCGCTCATGTTACCGTATGACAACGGAAGGTCGAGCTCGTGTGGCCAGATGGTATTGTCGTCACCACCTGTTGCCTCACCACAACCTGCATAATATACGATTACGTTAGGAATCTTTCCATTTACCTTGAACTGGTCGAAATTGGCTCCGTTTCCAGCTGCCAGCGAAACTGCCTCTTTTACCATTGCGAGTGCATTGACATCTCCGGTTCCATGGCCACTGCCCGAGTTCTTGCCATAGTATGCGTAACCATGAGAGAGCTGAACCTTGTCCAGGACTACGAATTCCGGAGTGAACATTCCGCGGCTCTGTGCCTTGAAATAATCACGAACGGAACCTTTCTCCCATTTGTTGTCTTCGGCATATCCCTCGGCATTGAGCATCTTGTCGAGCTTCTCGGTGGTCATCTCGGGCTGGAACTTGGTGTCGGTGTACTCAACCATAATTACAGGTATCTTGATGTTGCCGATTGTCGGAACAGGACCAGTGGCGCTGGTACCGTATTTTCCGAGACCGTCTGAAGTAGACGAACCTCCGACCTTCTGTGCGCCGGCAAGTCTTGGTCTTGCAGAAGCAAGCTTGGCGAGTGCCTGGTCTGTAGGCTTCAGCGTGTTCGACTGTACGAAAGCGATTTCATCAGCTGTGCGGCTGGTGATGTCGTGAACTACAACGTCGGTAGCAACAAGGTCAGTACCCACAAGCTTGGCATAGCAGAGTGTGCCGTCGGCATTGCGTACAACGACCTGATGGTCTTCTGTAGTGTAGAAAGCGAGATGACCGTCACCGTTCTTGTAGAGCATCACGGTGGTACCATCGCTTTGTTTTACTGGAAACGCCTTGTGGATAGGGCGGATTGCCTGTGCCGACAATGCAAGAGCAAGCGACACAATGGTCAAAGCAAATGACTTTTTCATATTTTTAATTACAAATTATTATAGATTGCGAAAATAAATTACTCGGCAATATAACATGTTCTTCATTTCAATTTACAAAGATAGCAAGAAATGAGATACGTCAAAATAATTTTAAGCAAAAATAACAAAGAAGAAGAAAAAGAGCACAAAAAAGCCCGTGGCAGGCGCCACGGGCAATATACTTTTGCCATTTAAGGCAAATATCAGCAAGACTTATTACTTGTTGAAGAACTTCTTGCCGCCACGGATTACCAAGCCCTTGGTAGTAGCTGGAACCTCCTGACCGAAGAGGTTGTAAGTCTTCACGTTCTTTACAGCAGTCTCTGTAACGCCGTTGATGCCGTTTGAGCCACCAGCAGCCTGGAAGTTACCCTCATCAAGAGTGATAACATAGTTCTCGTACCAGAAACCATAACCCTTCGTCTCCTGTGTTGCTGGGTCTTTCCAGAGGTTTGTTAATACAGGGAATGTGTTCATAACAATCTTGTTACCAGAGAGCTTACCCTTAACGTGAGAAGGTTCACTAGTATCAGCCTCTATATAGCCTTCCTCTTTTCCTGGCTTAGTTCCCAAAATCTTGAAATATTTACCAGCTTCCTCATCCGTAATGCCGAATACTGATACAGGGAATGCATTCTGAGGACCTGTGAAGAGAACATTCAAATCCTTGTCAATGTCAAGTGAAGTAACAGTGCTCAGACCCATACCGCTTGAAGGCTGGAACCATGCGTAACCGTAAACAGAAACGTTATTACCCCAGTCCTCTACGTATGCAGCGTGAACGAAATCATCATAAGTTCCCTCCTTACGGCCCGCTCTGCTATAAGAGATAACAGCGTTGGCAGGCTTCAACTCGAGGCTGAAGAAGAAGTTCCAGAGTGTCTCATTACCCTCGATGGCATTTGCGAGAGCACTGCCTTCCTCAACGTCGAGCAGGAGAGAACCATCCTCATCAACTGTGAATACGAATGGATCCTGAGAGAATAAGTATTGGTCACCAGAAGGAGAGAGAGTGCCAACAGTGAACTTATAGTCCACAGGACCCTGAGCAGAATTGCCAGAGAAGCTACCGCTGCGCTGAGAAGGACAAGTAATTGTACCAGCCTCTGCATCATACTGACCATAGAATGAGGTAGGTGCGTTCTCAGAGCAGAATGTAAACTTAGTGTTGTAAGTTGCACCAGACTCCTCGTCTGTAACATTAGCCTTCTCTACGAGAACGCTGTCGCAGCTCCACTTTTCATCGAGTTCAGTGTAAGCTGAAATATAAAGACCATAGATACCGTCGTGAGCGATGCGGGCAGGAGCTGCCTTCTTAGCGTTAGACTGTACGTTCTTGATAGCCTTGACAGAAGTCATGTTATCAAACTTCACGTTGTTATTCAACACTGTTTTGCAGAGAGGTGTCTGCAATACCTGTGCGCTTGCTGCGAGTGAAACCACTGCTGCGCAAGCAGATAGTAAAAATTTTCTCATAATACTAAAAATTAATTTAAATGTTTTTTTGCTTTTTGAATAGAGTGAGCGAAACACGGGTCTCGCCCACCCTATTGTTTATTCACTGATTATTCTTTCTCTTCCTTGTCACGATCACCGAATGGGTAGCCCTTAGACTGAGCCCAAACCTTTATCACGTTGGTAGGATCTTTCAAGTCTGTCAGGATGAGGTAAGACGGATGACGTACATTGTCTGTAGTGATCTGGAATGTGTGACCATTGCCACCGCAGAATGGGTCTACTGCAGACATACCACCATACTTGTCTTTCTTGTAGTACTTCTTACCAGGGTTGTTACTCTGACCGATATTTGACTTCATTTCAACACGGTCGCCATAGTAACCACCGTTGCCATCAGAAACGGCATTGAATGTCATACCGATGATAACCTGAGACTCAGTAGCTGTAGACATAAGGAGTCCAGCCGGATACTTGTCAGAAACATAACCTACAGCAGCATAGTAGAGGCGGGCACGCTTCTTGTCATTGTCAGCCTTGCCGAGCTTCTCGAAGAGAGTCTCCCACTTGCTCTGGCCGTATGTTCCCATGTCATCGTATGTGAGATACCAGAGACCACGCTTGAATGTATCGAACAATGTAGGAACCTCTGTGAAGAGCTTCACGTTCTCAACACCTGTAGCCACGAAGAAGTCCTGAGTGTCACCCTTGGTGAAACCGTTCAACTTGGTATCCTTAACAGTAACCTCCTTATAGAACTTGTATCCCTCTGGAGTTACGATGTAAGGAGCAGCAACAACCTGAACCTTGCCATCTTTGTCAGTTGTGTAGAAATTCAGACAACGATAAGTAGACTGGGTGTAGATAGCGTTTTCTGTATCCTCACCCCACTGCAGAGTGTATGTACGTGATGTCATGAACTCCTCAGCCTCGTCAACCTGCTTCATATACTCACCCCATGACATGTCAGCAGCCATAGGATACATAAAGATGCGGTCGCCATGCTTCTTGCCCTGCAACTCAATCTTCTCTGCAGAAGCAGAAACGACGCGGAACTCGAAGTCACCCTCGAAACCGGTACCTGCAGTACCGAAGTCATCATTCTTAGGTTCTGCGAAGTAATGGAAGATGCTGTTATAGTCGTCGAGAGAAAGTACGACACCCATACTCTGCTCCAGCTTGAAGTGAGACTTGCAAGTCAGTGCATTTCCGTTTGCATCATAACCGGCAGTCTGACCCTTGCCAACCTTCTCGCTTGCTACAGTCACGCTGTCACCCTCGAACTTCATGAATACATTGTATCCACCGTATGTGACATCACCATAATATTCAACTCTCCATCCGTTTGGAGCCGACTCCAAAAGAGTCCTTGTCTCTGTAAGAGCTTTCTGCGCACGGTTTGCCGCGCTGTCGCTGAACACGTCGTCTACGTCAGACACACATGAAGAGAACGCGAACACTCCCATGATGAAAGCCAAAAGACTTAAAATCTTCTTCATATTTTTATCCTCCTCCATTAATCAAGTTTACGTAAATCAAGAGAAGTTACCTCGTTTGAACGACGGAGAACGATAGAACGCATCGTATCCAGGTCAATATTCCAGCTGTTGAGGAAATAACTTCTTACAATATCAAGCTTCTTGTTGATGATCTTTGCTCCATTCTCGCCAGCCTGTTCGATGATCTTGTTCCAACCCTCTTCAGACAGTGTTACATAGTAAGCATAGATCTCGGCGAAGTCCTCTGTGTACTCCTGGCTTGCATATCCAGAAACGAATCCCTCTGTAGCAGCATCCTTATCCTTTACGTTGACCCAGTCAGTTGAGTGGTAACCACCGGCACTGATAGTCTGGAAATCAGTTGAGTAGTTCTTGGTCTGAGTAAGGATATGGCAGAACTCATGGTGCATAGTGTGGAAGAACCAGTAGTTCAGGTCAAGTGGCTTTGTGTCCTTTGACTCGTATGGATCGGTAGAGTTCACACGAACGTTGTCGATATCAAGCTCGTTAACGCCGTAGAACATCACCTTCATACCCTGCTCTGCAGTACCGAGCACGATCTGACCGTTGGTGTCATACTTATAAGAACCAGAAAGCTGGATAACTCGTGGAGTATAGGTCTTCAGGAAGTCAGCGCCGGCAGCCTCTACATAAGCTCCGAGCCACATGTGTTGCATGAGCTTTGCGATAGCGATGGCCTTGTCTGTCTGTGCAGGAGTAACGTTATAGTTCTGGTCAGCCTCCTTGTCGTTGTAGTGATAGAGGAAGTTGATGTTGAACTCCTGAACATAGTTCTTGAGCAACCAGTTATCGAATTCGGAACGCTGGATAGGATTTGTATCGAAGATGCTCTTTGAGTCGAGGTCGTCCTCACTACATCCCACGAAAGATGCAGTTGCAGCGAACATCATCAGCAGCATTCCTAAATATTTAATCTTTTTCATATTTCCAATTAATTATTTTAATCAACGTGGGTTTGCTGGCAGACCAGCCTTAATAACATCGTTTGGCAACTGAACGGCACCTCTCAAGTCACCTGTCTGGAAGACGAGTGGGGCCTCACGCTGTACAAGGTGAGAGTATGCGATACCGTAACGCTTCAGGTCAGGGAAGCGGAGTCCCTGGAAGATAGTCTCCAGACGACGCATGTGGAGGATGAGGTTGATCATGTTCTCCTGAGTTCCTGCCTCAATTTCGAATCCCTGTGGGTGAAGCTCCTTGCGGATTGTGAGGTCACTCCAGTACTCCAATGTTACAGGAGTATAGTCAAGCTGCTCCATGAACTCGTTGATCAACTCTTCTGTCATTACAGGACGAACCTCGTCACCGCTCTGAGCACGGCAGTGGTTCTCGATCCAGAGATTGATGTCGGCTACAGCCTCAGTATACATCTTCTTGCGGGCATAAGCCTCTGCACGGCAGAGAAGAGTCTCGTCACCAGTGAAGATCGGGTCAACAATGTGGAGATAACCTGTCTGGTTGATCTTGTCGGTGATCTCCATCTGTGGCAACATCTTTGGGAACTGAACAGCAGTGTTGCTACCGTACATCATGTTAGCATAGTAGAGCAGTGCCTTCTGTGCGTCAGTACCTGAACCCTGGCCCCAAGGAGCCTTAGCCCAGAATGTACCGTAAGAGCAAACGCTCTGGTTGTGCTGGAAACGTGGATATACGGGGTAGATTACCATGTAACCCTCAGCAGAGTAAGAAGCCAACAGCATGAGGTTAGCCTTCTCGCCGGACTGGATATACTTGTTACCGATATCCTGAGCACCGAACTGAGTGTACTGCTCGAAGTCACGCAAGTAAGAACGTGGGTCAGAGCCGAGAACCTCGTTAGCATACGCGATACACTTGTCCATATTGTTGTAATACAGGTTGAAGCGAGCAGCGAATGCGTAAGCAGCCTTTCTGTTGAAGTGATACTTAGGAACAGTGTAGATAGACTCATCAATCTTTGGAAGTGCTTCCTCGATATCCTTGTCGATGTTTGCATAGAGCTGACGGAGAGTTCCGCGGTCATACTGTCCGCCGATGAACTTGGCAGGCTCTTTCGGATAAGGAAGACCCATATACTCATCAGCCTTAGACTCGTCCCAAGCCATACAGAAAGTAGTGGCGAGCTGGAACATAGAGTAAGCACGGATCATCTTAGCCTCAGCCTCTACAGCTGCAGACTCCTCAGTAGGAGTAACCTGTCCGAGATACTCGAGCGCCTGGTTGGCAGTAGCCACCGACTTGTAGAGCTGGTTCCATACAAAATATGGAGAGTCGTTACCAGTATCGTCAACGTCCTCGAAGCGATACAGCTCGTCCTTCAACGGAGTAGAAGCATAAGAAGTACCGTTGTCAGAAACGTTGTCCGACATAAGCTCCATAATGGTATTGTTGTTTCCCTGAGGGTATGCAGACGTAAGCAGCTCTTTAACCTGGCTTACCGTCTTCACCTCTGCGCGGTCGTCCGGTAGTCTGTCGAGATAGTCATTACAAGAAGTAAGTGACATTGCGCAAAGCGCCGACACCGCTAAATACTTTATATATTTCATATTATAATCTTATTAATGTATACTAATTGATTAGATACCAAGACGCAATGTGAATGTGAACTGCTTAGACATAGGCGCTGCAACACCACCGGCGTTGAAGAACTCTGGGTCCTGACCGTTCAGCTTGTCGTCGCAATAGATCAAGAAGAGGTTTGTAGCCTGCAGCTTAGCGCTTGCGCTTGTAAGACCAATCTTGCTAATCCACTTGAGAGGGAAGTCGTATGCGAGAGAAATCTCCTTCATACGGATGAAGTCACCCTTTGCAACGCGCTCTGTAGAGAGGTTGTATGCGTTGTAAGCTCTGTTCAGATATGTATCGCTCTGGATTGTTCTGAGGTCGGCGATAGCTGGGATAGTAGTTCTCAGCTCGTCTCCAGGAACCACCCATCTGTTCTTGAACTCCTTAGGCATAGCCGAGAGGTCAGAATATGAGTAAGCGAATGATGGGTCAAGACGTGTAACGTTACCGAACGAGTATGTCATGAAGATGTTCAGGTGCCAGTTCTTGTAAGAGAACACGTTACCGAGAGATCCGGTGATTGTAGGATCTGTAGGACCCTCATACTTCAGATGAGACAGGTCGTAAGACTGGAAGTCGATGTCGCTTGTAGTGATCTCGCCCTTCTCGTTTACGAATGTTGGGAGACCAGAGTTGTTCAGGCCCTTGAAGTCCATAGAGAACAAAGCTCTGTAAGGATAGCCCTTCATTGTAAATCCGTTACCGTAGATAAGGTCGTAGATACGTGTCTGGGCGTCGAGGTCAGTCACACGGCTCTTAGTGTGAGAGAAGATGAAGTCAGTAGACCATGTGAAGTCCTTGGTCACGATGTTACGTGTAGAGAGTGTGAACTCCTCACCGTGAGACTTCATGGATGCTACGTTGGCATAGTTGAGGATAGAACCCTCTACACCAGTTGTACGCTTCGGACCGATGAGGTCGTAGTTGTTACGAGTATACCAGTCGAACGAGAAGTTGATTCTGTTGTTGAGGAAACCGAGGTCGATACCGAGGTTGAGCTCGTGCTTCTTCTCGTATGTCAGGTCAGGGTTAGCGAAGCTGTTGATCTGCAGACCAGACTCCTTGTCAACAGTGTAAGGACGCCATACGTTGTAGCTACCGATGATTACGTTAGCATTTGTGATGGCTGGCTTGTCACCGGTCAGAGAGTAACTTGCCTTGACAGTAGCGTGAGAGAGAACCTTGTTCAGCTTCTCGAACCATGTCTCCTCATGAGCGTTCCATGCTCCAGAGATGTTCCATGTAGGCAACCAGCGGGCGCTTGTAGCCTTACCCAGACGGTTAGAACCCTCGTAGCGTACAGTACCGTTGATTGTGTAACGGCCCTTCCAAGAATATGTAGCAGTACCGAAGAAAGAAACCTCACGGCTGTAGCCGTTGCCTACAGAGTAGTACATTGAGTTCTCCTCGCTTGCCTGCTTGAAGTAGCGGTAGTCGTAGCTTCCGAGCAGACCATTACCGAAGTTCATACCAACACCGTTGAAGTATGTGCTGTTACGGTCAACGTTGTTGATCTCCATACCACCATATACGTTGATGATGTGGTCGTCTTTGATAACGTCGTTATAAGATGCTGTAGCACGGAAGTCCCAGCTGTTCATCTTATACTTTGTCTCCTGGTAGAAACCACCACTTGGCAATACTGTGATAGGCAGTGAGTTAGCACTGTCCGGGTCTTTATACAACCATGAGTTGTTGTCACGGATTGTAGCGTCGTCCATAGCACGGAATGCAAGTGCCTGATTAGAGTTCTCAGTGATTGTCTGCACCTGTGTGGTGGTAGAGAACTTGTAAGCACCCAAAACAGAGAGTTCCACTGTGCGGATAGGCTTGTACTTGAGTTCAGCCTGAAGCTTGATGTCAACAACGTCGAAGTTGAGGTAGTTGTTGTCGAGCTCGTGGAAGATGTTGAACGGAGCGTAGTTTCTCTGATACTCTGCATTTGGATCGAGAGTACGAGAGCTGTTCAAAGCGTATGAATATGGGTTGATGTCGAAGTTACGCGACACGTCACCGGTCACACCGTTGATACCGCTTGAGTTTGTGGTACCAGGAGCCTGCTGCTTACGGTAAGCAGCATTACCGATCATGTTCAAAGAAACCTTCTTGCTGATGTTGTACAGAGCGTTGATGTTAGAAGTATAACGCTTAACGTTGCTCTTCTTGTACCAACCTGGATCATCCATGAAGCTGAATGAAGCATAGTACTGAGCCTTCTCTGTACCAGAACTCATACTGATAGAGTGGTTCATAGAAATCGAGTTATTGAACAACAGGTCGAACCAGTCAGTGTTGCGATACTCAGCCTGCTGGAGGTAAGCGTTCATAGCCTCTGGAGTGTTGTCGAGACCGAACTTGCCGGTTGCAGGGTCGTACTGGTTCATGAGGTGGTACATATTACCGAACACACCTGAGTTGCTTGCACGGTATGAGCTTACGAACGAGAAGAAACCGTTGTTCTGCATCTCCTTGAAGATACCCATCTGCTCCTGAGAGTTCATGATGTTGAACTCCTTGTAGCTTGGCTTCAGACGATAAGAGAACTCACCGGTATAGCTGATCTTAGAGGTACCCGCCTTACCACGCTTTGTGGTAACAACGATCACACCAGCCATGGCGCGTGCACCATAGATAGATGTTGCGGAACCGTCCTTCAGGATCTGGAAGCTTTCGATATCGTCAGAGTTCAGACCTGCGATAGCACTTGAAATAAGTGTTGCTGCATCACCAGAAGAGAGAGCGTCGGCGTCTACTTCCGTCACGTCCTCCATGATGACTCCGTCAACCACCCACAGTGGTTTAGACGAACCGTAAATAGAGGTAGCACCACGCACACGGATCTTTGGCGCGGTACCGAACGTTCCGGATACGTTCTGCACAGATACACCGGCTGCACGGCCTTCGAGCGAGCGGCTGATATCAGCCACACCGTCAAGTTTTGCCTTGTTAGCATCGATTTTAGTTGTGGCACCAGTAAACAGACGCTTGTCCATCTTCTGCATACCTGTAACTACGACCTCGCCGATCTCTTGTGCATTAGACTCCAAAACAATTTTCATGTTTTTCTTGCCCTTCATGGTTACATCCTTCATACCGACATAAGTCACTATGATGGTTGGATTACTTTGGGTTGATGTCAGCGAGAATTTACCGTCGATATCCGTAACGGTACCTGTCTTAGTGCCCTTCAACATGATTGTAGCACCAATAACGGGTTGACCATCATCGTGAGATATCACGGTACCCGAGACTTCTGTTTGAGCCAGAGCCATTCCTACGAAGAGGAACAGGGAGGCCAACAGCATTGTTAGTCTTTTTTCCATAAATACTCTCTTCCCTAAATTAATGAATGAATAAATTATTGTTACGTTTTTGCAAATTTATATATTATTTCCATTCCAAACAAAACTAAAGGTAATAAAAACTGCTTTTCCCCAAAAATTTAACTAAAATAGAGGTATAAACGTATATTTACAATCATAATTATTCACATTACGGTCCTATTTCTTACACACTGTTAGCAATAAGTGTACAACGATGACGGATATATATACACTTATTAATATAACAGATGTTACACGGCTGTAATGGGTGTGAAACAATTGTTTTTGCAGTGTAACGGACTAACAGAATCCAGCTTACCAAGATATTAAGATGCCACGACAGACTGGAGAAAATATGATGACAGCGAAAAAACAAAAAAAAATCGTCAGATTGTCTGGTTTTCGGTATAGCATATTGACATACAGGCAGTTAGCGACCAGACAATCGTTTTCGATTGTCTGGATGGTTTGATGCCAACGTGTAGTTTGTATAAATAATATAAGGTATGCGCGCGCATACCTTATATATATAGTCAGTTGAATTGTCTGTCATTTTGATTGGGAGCGAGCGCATTCGCCGCTGCTCCCCGCCAACGAAGATATCATCAGAGTATCTTCTGGATTTCAGCATCGAGGTCTTTGATCTGCTCGTCACGCTTATAGAGGGTGTTCGTCTTGTCTACGAGGAAGAAGGTCGGCAACTTCTGGATGTTGTAGAGCATTAGGAGCTTGGAGTCCACTCCATCGGCATCACGCACGGATATCCATGGCAACGCTGCGGTCTGTGTCTTCCAGAAATGTTCCTCTGGATCGAGCGACACCTGGAAAATCTCCAGTCCGCGAGAGTGGTATTTGTTGTAGAGTTCCCTTAGCTTCATGATGCGCTGTGTGGAACCTTCGGATGCGAAGACATGGAAATCGAGCAGCACTGCCTTGCCTGCCAGGTCGGTGAGGCGGCGCATATTGCCATGGTTGTCAGGCAGAGCAATCTCTATGATATTAGAGGTGTGCACCTTCGATGGGTCAATGCCCTGCTGGCTTTCGGCGAGCTTGTTCTGCATGATTCTCACATTCTTCATTCCCTCGATGGCAATGTTGTGGAGGTTTTCGCCACGAAGCGAACCGGGATAGTATGTGTCCCAGCTTGTGGCAACGGCAGCGAACGCCTTGATGTCTTCCTTGCTCTCACGGGGATTGAAGATGAGTCGCTGTCCCAGAGCCTGGAACAGGGCGAAATATGAGGATGCCTTCATCGGCTGCTTGTAGATATAGTTGCGCTTGATGAAATCCTTATACTGCTCTATCACCTTACGGATGGTATCCTCGGCGGCGTCGTATCCGATGGCTGGGTTGTTCTCGATGCCGATGACAAACGACTGGAGGTTTATCTGCTTGATAGCCAGGTCTTTGATGGTGGCACACTCCTCACTTCCGCTCACGGTATATCCTGTGGACATCTTGGGATAGGATGCCTTCACGGTGATGGTCTCGGTGGAGTCTACACTGAGGTTTATGATCTGGTTTGCTATGCGCAAGCGATAGAATTCCGGTGCTGTCGGCGCATCGTCGCTGAAGCTGAATGATCCGTCGGCAGAGAGTTTCACGGAGTCTATGGCAACCGGTCCGTCAAGACTCATGTTCTCGAAATAGAGCATTGAGTCTTTAGCTTCAGTTATGTTTCCGTTCACATGGAATTTCTTTCCTCCGCATGATGCGAGGAATATCACTGCCATAAGTATTGCGAATGATGATATTGTTTTCTTCATAAGTGTTTTTAGCTGATTAATATACGTGCAAATGTACTACAAATAATGCTAATATCAAAATATCGGGGTTAAGATTTCAAGTTGTCCCGCTCATCTGTTGTACTTCACCCTATACACCAGATAGCCCAAGAGACAGCCCAGGGTAGCTCCCGTGGCGTTGGCAAGGAAATCGAGCCAATCGCCACTCCGCCTGCCTCCCGTGCAGTATGCCTGGAGAAGTTCTATCAGTCCGCTCATCATCACCGGAGCGAGCCATGCCCAGAGGAGCAGGCGGCGCGGACTGGCAGAGGAGCGGTAGCAGCGCAGGTGTTCGAGCCATATCACACTACACGTTCCGGCATACATCACGATATGTGTCCATTTGTCCATAAACGGCACATCGTCGAGTGATGTATGTGGCGGAGTGCAGAAGCAAGCCACCCAGATTATGGCTATGCAGAGCCACGACAAGGGGTAAAAACGCATTAATTGTGGGATTCGTCTCATTTTAATTGATATTTTAATGCAAAAGTAAAAAATATTTGATACATTTGCGACCATTAACTAAATCAATATTACAATTAGGATAGCATATTCATTTCAAAAACCAAAAGAAAGCACAGTTATGGAAAAAGGGAACAGAGCTAATTTCGGTAGTAAACTTGGATTGATACTCGCCACGGCGGGTTCGGCAGTGGGTCTCGGCAACGTGTGGCGCTTCCCGTATATGGCGGGACAGAACGGCGGTGCGCTATTCATCATCGTCTATGTGGTCTGCGTGCTTGCGCTTGGCATACCATGTATCATGAGCGAATTCATAATCGGCAGACATTCCGCCTCTAACACGGCGAGGGCTTACCGCAAACTTGCCGGCAAGACACCTTTCAGACTGGTGGGATATCTGGGAGTGCTGACGGGACTTCTCATCAACGGCTACTATGCCGTGGTGTCGGGATGGTGTTTCGAATATATCTACGCATCGGCAGCAGGACAGCTGAACGGGGACCCGCAGTTTTTTGCCGACTTCTTCAACACCTTTGAGAAAGACCCCATAAAACCGATATTCTGGGCTGTGACATTCCTGATTGTCACACATCTTATCATCATCAGAGGAGTGAAAGACGGCATCGAGAAGGCTTCAAAGATGATGATGCCGGCACTGTTCGTGCTGCTGATAGTACTTGTGGTGGCATCCTGCATGCTGCCAAACGCATGGGCGGGTGTGGAATACCTGTTCAAGCCGGACTTCAGCAAGGTAACCAAGGAGCTGTTCCTCGGCGCACTGGGACAGGCTTTCTTCTCATTGAGCATCGGCATGGGGTGTCTGTGCACCTTCGCCTCTTACTTTTCGAAAGAAACAAACCTTACGAGTTCTGCGATGCAGATAGGCATTATAGACACGGTGATAGCGATTCTCGCAGGACTGATTATCTTCCCTGCAGCATTCAGCGTGGGCGTAAGCCCCGACAGCGGTCCGTCGCTGATATTCATCACTCTGCCAAACGTCTTCCAGGAGGCTTTCGGGGGCATTCCTGTTGTGGGATATCTGGTGGCACTGTCATTCTATATTCTCCTGTCGCTGGCGGCTCTTACATCACTGATTTCCCTCCATGAGGTGAGCACGGCATTCGTAGAAGAGGAGTTCAATGTGTCGCGCAACCGTTCTGCTACCCTCGTGACGGCTGTCAGCATGGTGATTGCCGTATTGTGCTCTCTGTCGTTGAGCGACCTGGATATCATTTGTCTGGGCGGCAAGTCGCTGTTCGACTGGCTCGATTCCATCACAAGTCAGATATTGTTGCCGTTGGGCGGATTCTTCACCTGTCTGTTCTTGGGATGGTATGTTCCCAAGAAGATAGTGAAGGACCAATACACCAACTGGGGCACGATGCCGGGCAAATATTTCGGCGTGTATATGTTCTGCATGAAATTCCTCTGTCCCATCTGTATCCTGCTCGTGTTCCTACACCAGTTCGGAGTGATTTAACCCAAAACGGTCAAAAGACACAAGGGCTGACATTTCTTTATTATGTCGGCCCTTGTTTTCAACCAAAAACTTCATGAAATGGGCAAGCTGCTTGCCCAAGTGGGGTTACGTGCCTGCCCATCATGGGCAACGTGCTTGCCCCACTTGGGCAGATTTGCTTTCAGACAAATGCCCAATAAATTCATATTGTAACACCCATATTCCTGTTTCCTGAATTCTGCCAACGCAGGCAATTCCTGTAGTCTGAATTCCTCATACCTGAGAATCCTTTTCATCTGAAAATTCTTTTCATCAGCAAACCATCCAGACAGTTGCCTGACAATCGAAAGGCAGCCAACTATCTGTTTGTCAGAATATTACGGCTAAAAACCAGACAATCTGACGGTTTTTTGGGAATTCTTGGTTTTACTAAGAATCAGCGTTATGGGCAACTTTTAACCCAAAACGGTCATTAGTCCGTTCAATGTATAATTTTAATAACTGCTTGCAGTCTTTTGCTTTTTATAAGGCGTCTTTTGCTTGTTTTTAATTCGCAATAGCTCGCTATTACTCATTAAAAGCCAAACAAAATCCACTCTTCTAAAAAAGCAAAATACAAGCAAGCCCTAATGACCGATTTGGGTTTAATCATATTGACCAACACCAAATAAAAAAGGATTGGACAACCGGAGAGTCTGAGCTTCTCCAATTATCCAATCCTTGTTTTATGTGCAGACACGAGGTCTGAATGGAATGTTTCTGAATGTTACTTCACGAGCTTCTTACCGTTCATCACATAGATGCCAGGGCGAAGAGCGCTGACTGACTTACCCATGTAGCGACCGTCGAGAGAGTATATCTCGCCGTTCTTTGGCGACTGGTCGGCAGTGGCAGAGCTAATACCGGCAAGGCTCTCAGGAATTACGCACACATTGTCGATGAACACGCCCTTGTCGTTGGTCTTGAAGCGGATAGCGGCATCACCAGAACCGGTGACATTAGCCTTCACCTCTGTCCACTGACCAGGAACGAGAGTGAACTCCGTGACATCGAGCACGGCGTCGCAACCATAGTTTGCAGCCAGAATCAGCTTGTTGTCTGAGCTGCCTGTGTATGGAGCTGCGAGGAACGAAATCACTACCGGTTCAGAGATTTTGAACGATGGTGTGACGGCGTTTGCCTTACGTGTGGCGTTACCGAGGAGCGCACACTTGTTGGCACCGGTCTTCGGAGTGCCCGACCATCCGTCATTGTCAGGGAAGAAGTCTGCCAATCCCACGTTGTCGCCATCCCAGATGCCGTCGTTACCGCCGATGCCGCTGCAGTTGTCGAATGTTTCATAGAGCAATGCTCCCTCCGGCTTGTCCTGCTTTGTGGCATCCTTGGTGGTATACTCAAACGAGATTGTGCCGTCGGCGTTCTGTGTGATGTTGAGCAGATATTTGTTCATGTAGCCCGTGCCGTCGGTATTGGCGTTGTACACGGTGCAAGCCGGACGGGAATAGTTCGTCAGACTGTTGTTGCCCTGATAAGGCCATGCGTCGCCAGCCTTGTCCTCGTCGGTAGAACCGAGGGTGTTGTCGGCAGGAATCACAGTCATGCGCTGACGGGCAGCGTTGTAGTTCACCTGATTGTCTTCCCAGGCGCCCTTGCTGTAGTCCACGTGGAGCACGATGAGTCCCTCGCCTGGCAGTGCGGCGTCCCAACCGGTCTTCTGACGGTTTTCGAGCATATAATACTCGTTCTCGTTTCCGTCGTTATAGAAGATGTATGTATCGCCACCGGCAGCGAGAGCCTTCATGCCTTCGATCTTCTGCGGTTCGGCGTTGAGCACTATAGGCTCCTTCCATCCACAGAACATCTTCTCATAGCTGTTGTATTCAGCAGGGAGGAATGAGTTGCCGTTGTAGCATCCGAAACACATGATGTCCCAGAATCCTGTTCCATATCCCCTACCGTTGATGTCGTAGTGGTCTTTGAGTCCCATACAGTGTGAGAACTCATGGCAGAAGGCACCGATACCGTCGATTGCCTCTGTGGCGCCCAGCTCGCAGCTACAGGCGTAAACGCTGACCTTCACTCCGTCGGCAACGGTCATAGGGTCGATGGCTGACTTGTGAGGCCATACGAGGTCCGGATCCTGAGGATATGTTGCCTGTCCGTGTCCGGCATAGAGGACGAACACCTCTTCAACGAGGCCGTCGCCGTCCCAGTCATACTGCTTCCAGTCTGTCACCTGGTCCTTGGCGAGGTTCACAGCATCCTCCACCATAGGATATACGAGTGCCGTCTGGTCTCTGCCCGAGGCGTCGTTCTTGCCATATCCGGCATATCCCTTCGGCAGGTCCACCGGACCTACCACGTCGAAGTCGATCTCGAACTGTCCGCCGCTCTGAGCCTTGAAGTAGTCGCGCACGCTGCCCTTGAATCCGAGCGTCTCATCGGAGTAGTTCTCTCCGTTGATGATCTGCTTGTAGAGGTCGAGCGTATGCTCTGGCTTGAACTTGGTGTCGGCGAAGTTGGCAAGGATGACAAGACATTTCTTCTTGCCCTGGAATTTGCTTCCCTCTACCTTTTTCACCGGCATTGATGTGCGTGCCGACTCCAGGATGGCTTTCTCACGGGCTGCCTTCTGCGCCACCACTGCATCGTATTCACTCTGCAGAGCGGAAAGCTCCACCTTAGAGAACACGCCAGCTGAAGGTGTCTGTCTGTAGCAGGCACCGTCGGCAGTGCGCCAATATGTGAGATGCTCGTCGCCCACGAGCTCAGCTTTGACTACTGTGCCGTCGGCGAGAGTGATGTTGCGCCATACTCCCGGCTTCACCGGCATTGCCTGGATGGCGATGGCAGCGAGAACCGCGGATATGGATAATAGGATTCTTTTCATTTTCTGTTATTTAAGGATTTTCTTTCCGTTCACGATATACATACCGCTCTTGAGCGCCTTCATATCGGTGCCGAGGAAACGGCCGTCGAGTGTATAGATGCGGTTGTCTGCCTTAACCTGTGTAGCTGCGTTGACCTCAGCGATGCCGTCAACGATCAGGTTGTCCCATGGGTTAGGAGTGTTGCTCAGCTCCACCTCACGCTTGAAGGTGAATCCCATTGTGCCGTCGGCATTTCTGTGGATATCGGTGATAGGCTTGCCCATGAGTTTCTTGCCGTTCACGTTGGCGTGGTTGAGTGTAGCGGCAGGCTCAGAATTGTCTGTCAGACTGTTCACGCTGCCGTATGGGAAGCAGTTGTCGTCTGGATACTCGTCATAGTTGTAACCGTCGGCACAGATGATGGTGTATCTCGCATAGTCGCCGTTGGCGTTAGGAGCCATTCCGGTCCACACTCTCTCATCGTAGTCTACATAGTTCACGAGCAGACCTGTACCCTTGCGCTTTGCGTCCCAACCTACGTTCTGATGGTTTTCGAGGATATAGAACTCGTTCTTGTAGCCCTCGTTATAAACGATGAAGAACTCGCCTCCCTCTGAGATAGGACCCATATTGTTTACAATGGTGTCGTTTGCCAACACCTTGGCGTTCTGCCATCCGGCAATCATACGCTCCAGACCTGTATAGCAAGAAGGTGTGAAACCGTTGTCGATGAAAGAACCAACGTCCATGAGGTCCCAAGTGCCCATTCCGAAACGTGTCTTGGTTGGGTCGTAGGCATCAGGGAATCCGAGGCAGTGTGAGAACTCGTGGCAGATGGTACCGATACCGCAGATGGTACCGCCTCTCTGCAACTCGCTACTGCAGGCGTAGGTATCGATCTTCACACCGTCGAGGTTGATTGCCTTGCGATAGTCTGAAGCGCTGAGCTTAGACTCATGTGGCCATATTGTTGTTGCTGCTCCGCCATCGTGCTCACCGAGTCCGGCATAGAGCACGAACACCTGGTCAACTTCTCCGTCGCCGTCCCAGTCGTAGTCGGCATAATTTACATCTGCATCTGCTGCCAATACTGCCTCAGCGATCATCTCTCCTGCCTTGGTGTCGCGGAGAACACCCTGATTGGTGCCGTAATACCAACGCTTGTGGCCGAGCATGTATGGACCTACCACATCGAACTCGATATCGAGCTTGCCGAGACTCTGCGAACGGAAATAATCTGCCACGCTACCGGTGAAGCCGAATTCCTTGTTGGTGTAGTTCTTGCCGTTGGCAACTTCCTGGAGGAGTTCTCTGGTGTGCTCCGGCTGGAACTGTGCTGACTTTCCGTCAGGATAGTTGACGAGGATGATGAGTCCCTTCTTCTTGCCTACGGCGATTGCCTTCTTGTGAGAAGTGCTGGCCTGGAGCTGGTTCTGGTTGTAGAGTTTCTTCAGACGGACGGCACGGTCTTGTGCTCTCTGAAGTCTCATCGGCTCTGTTGCCTTCAGCATACGAGCCACGTCAACCGGTTTGAAAATACCGGTCTCACCGTCTTCCACGTATGTCTTGCCATCGGCTGCCTGCCAATAGCTTCCCCATTCGTCGCCCTTAAGCTCTACTCTAACTTCGGTACCGTCAGCGAGACGTACCGTTTTCCATTGTCCCGGTCTTGCGGGAGAAGCAAATGCCGTGAGAGCGGCAAATGCCAGTGCGCATAGTGTGTATATCTTCTTCATACTAAAAAAAGGTAATGTTTGGGTACAAATTTACTGCTTTTTTAATTACTCTCCTACTTTTCAGCGATTTTCTTACTAATTATTTGACTTTGAGCTGATTTAGGCGGAAGGAAAGGAGAAGAAAAGAAGGACGGACGGACTGACGAACCGGCAAGAAGACTGACGGACCGGCAAGAAGGAAATACGGCGAACAGGACAGGAGCCGGGGCTGTGCAAGGAGAAGTAGTCAAAACAGAGAACGGACAAGCCTTCAAGGACTTTTGCCAACTACGATTGGCAATGGGGATAGGTATATGTCAAGACATTAGGCAGTTAAAGCTATTTAGCAGTTTTCTTCTTGTATAATATAAACAGATATTGTAATTTTGCACTCAAAAGAAACGGGATGACTACAAGACATGCATTCTGTTATACCCGTTATACGGGGTGATGACAAGGACAAGCCTTCCGGTCAACCCGTCAAACTCATCAACTGTCAACCATTTAATATAACACATAAAAATTATCATGGCAAAGAAAGCTTTATTGATGATACTCGACGGATGGGGTATCGGCAAACATGGAAAGGGAGACGTGATCAACAACACTCCTACTCCTTATCTCGATTATCTTACGGCAGTAAGCGCCCATTCACAGCTCATGGCTTGTGGTGAGGACGTGGGTCTGCCTGACGGACAGATGGGCAACTCTGAGGTGGGTCACCTCAACATCGGAGCGGGCCGCATCGTATATCAGGACCTCGTGAAAATCAACCGCGCCTGCGCCGACGGTTCTATTCTGAAGAACCCTGAGGTGGTGAACGCATTCTCTTACGCACAGAAGACCGGCAAGCGCCTTCACCTCATGGGACTGACTTCCACCGGAGGTGTGCACTCTTCTCTCGACCACCTGTTCAAATTCGTTGAAATCTCAAAGGAGTACGGACTGAAGAACACCTTCGTACACTGCTTCATGGACGGACGCGACACCGACCCTAAGAGCGGAGTGGGATTCATCAAGGAGCTGACTGACCACTGCGAAAAGAACGACGCCCACATCGCAAGCATCGTGGGACGTTTCTATGCCATGGACCGCGACAAGCGCTGGAACCGCGTGAAGGAGGCTTACGACCTGCTCGTAGAGGGCAAGGGAACAAAGGCTACCGACATGGTGAAGGCTATGGAGGAGAGCTATGCTGCCGACGTGACCGACGAGTTTGTGAAGCCTATCTCAAACGCCAACGTTGACGGAACGATTCAGGAGGGCGACGTGGTGATATTCATCAACTACCGCAACGACCGCGCCAAGGAGCTTACCCAGGTGCTCACACAGCAGGATATGCCTGAGGAGGGAATGCATACTATCAAGGACCTGCAGTATTACTGCATGACTCCTTACGACGCTTCGTTCAAGGGTGTTCATATCCTCTTCCCGAAAGAGAACGTGCAGGACACTCTCGGTGAATATCTCAGCAAGCAGGGCAAGAAGCAGCTGCACACAGCAGAGACTGAGAAATACGCTCACGTGACATTCTTCTTCAACGGCGGTCGCGAGACTCCATTCGAGGGCGAGGACCGTATCCTCGTGCCATCACCGAAGGTTGCCACATACGACCTGAAGCCTGAGATGAGCGCATACGAGGTGAAGGACAAGCTGGTGGGTGCCATCAACACCCAGGAGTATGACTTCATCGTGGTGAACTTCGCCAACGGCGACATGGTGGGACACACCGGTGTCTACAATGCCATCGCAAAGGCTGTTCATACTGTGGACAACTGCGTGAAAGACGTTATAGAGGCTGCCAAGGCAAACGACTACGAGGCTATCATCATCGCTGACCACGGCAATGCTGACAATGCCATCAACGCTGACGGCACTCCTAACACGGCTCACTCTCTGAACCCAGTACCGTTCATCTACGTTACAGACAACAATTCGGCTACTGTCAAGAACGGCCGTCTTGCCGATGTGGCTCCTTCTATCCTCCACATCATGGGATTGGAGCAGCCTGCCGACATGACAGGCGAGAACCTCATCGAGGACAACATCCACTAACGAGACAGACTACACAACACAATATCCCCCAAAGGCGCATCCGGTAATGTTCCGGATGCGCCTTTGTTTTGAGTTGGGGGGATTGTGACTCAAATAAATATTGATTTCTATATGAAATATTTTGAGAATAGGGAAAGAAATTCTAGCTTTGCAATATAACGATAAAATCAAGACATTATGGCAACTTCAGTTTTAAATCCCACTCAGCAACATTTACTGAAACTGTTTTCCTATGATAACAGTGAAGAATACGCCCGTGAAGTACAAACTGTTCTGACAAAGCATTTCCAACAAGAGCTCGATGCCGAATCAGACAAGTTATGGGACGACGGTGTGCTCGACGCTAAACGACTTGAGGAATTAAGATATACTGATTTCCATAAATAACACCATAATCGAACTTGATGACTTTATAAGACAAATATAAGAATCATTTTTAAATAAAATGCGCCAGCTATCGTAATGACTGCCGGCGCATTTTCATTTATTATAAATCAGTATGTAGTCCTGGGAGATTACAGTTTCTGCTTAACCTCAATCTCTGTGAACGTCTCAATGACGTCGCCCACCTGGATATCGTTGAAGTTGACGAGCGAGATACCACACTCGAAGGTAACTCCCACCTCCTTGACATCATCCTTGAAACGCTTGAGGGCGTTGATGGCTCCAGTATGGATAACGATACCGTCGCGGATAAGACGAGCCTTGTCTGTGCGGTGAACCTTGCCCTCGGTGACCAAAGCACCGGCAACCGTTCCGACCTTCGAGATTTTGTATACCTCGCGAACTTCCACCTGACCGGAGACAACCTCCTTGACAACCTTGTCGAGCATACCCTCCATGGCGGAAGTGACATCCTCGATGGCGTCGTAGATGACAGAATAGGTGTTGATCTCCACACCCTCCTGGTCGGCGAGCTTGCGAGCCGCTGCCGAAGGACGCACCTGGAAGCCCACGATGAGAGCATCCGAAGCGTCGGCAAGAGTAACGTCGCTCTCTGAAATCTGACCCACGGCCTTGTAGATGACGTTGACCTTGATCTTCTCTGTAGACAACTTGATGAACGAGTCGCTGAGAGCCTCGATACTACCGTCGGTATCACCCTTGACGATGATGTTGAGCTCCTTGAATGATCCGAGTGCGATACGATGGCTGATGTCGCTGAGGGTAAGACGCTTCTGAGTGCGCAATCCCTGCTCACGCTGCAACTGCAGACGCTTGTTGGCAATCTCGCGAGCCTCCACCTCAGTGTCGAGAACGTGGAAGGCATCACCTGCCGTAGGAGCACCGTTGAGACCCAGGATGATTGCAGGCTCTGCCGGCTTTGCCTCCTCGATACGCTGGTTACGCTCGTTGAACATAGCCTTGATACGTCCGTAGCTTGTTCCGGCAATCAGGTTGTCGCCCACACGGAGCGTTCCGTTGCTCACGAGAACAGTAGAGACATAACCGCGACCCTTGTCGAGCGACGACTCTATGACGCTACCCGTAGCCTTGCGGTTTGGATTAGCCTTCAGTTCGAGCATATCGGCCTCAAGGAGCACCTTCTCGAGAAGTTCGTCAACGCCAATACCCTTCTTGGCACTGATCTCCTGACACTGGTACTTTCCGCCCCACTCCTCTACAAGGAGGTTCATATTGGCGAGGTCTTCCCTGATCTTGTCGGCATTGGCACCCGGCTTGTCAATCTTGTTAATGGCGAATACCATCGGCACGTTGGCAGCCTGTGCGTGGGCGATTGCCTCACGTGTGGTAGGCATCACGCTGTCGTCGGCAGCGATGATGATGATGGCGATATCGGTGACCTGGGCACCACGGGCACGCATGGCGGTGAACGCCTCATGACCTGGAGTGTCGAGGAATGTGATATGTCTGCCGTTCTGCAACGTCACGTTATATGCACCGATATGCTGGGTGATACCACCTGCCTCACCGGCGATGACGTTGGTATTGCGGATATGGTCGAGGAGAGAAGTCTTACCATGGTCTACGTGTCCCATCACGGTAACGATAGGAGCGCGTGGCAGCAGATCGTTCTCATCGTCAGGCTCCTCATTGATTGCCTCCGAAACCTCGGCACTAACGTATTCTGTCTTGAAGCCGAACTCCTCAGCAACGAGGTTGATGGTCTCTGCATCGAGACGCTGGTTGATAGACACCATGATGCCGACACTCATACAGGTACCGATGACCTGGTTTACAGAGACGTTCATCATGTTGGCAAGCTCGCTGACGGTAACGAACTCCGTAAGCTTCAGTATCTTGCTCTCTGCCTTCTCCTCAGCGCGCTGCTCCTTGAGATGTTCCTGGGCGGCATCGCGCTTCTCCTTGCGGTATTTGGCTCCCTTCTTGTTCTGTCCCTTGCTGGTGAGGCGTGCGAGCGTCTCCTTTACCTGACGTGCTACATCCTCCTCGCTTACTTCAGCCGGCTTCTGTCCGCCGCGCTTGCGGTTCTTCTTCTTGTTTGAACCTCCGGCGTTCTTCTGTCCGCCCTGGGCATTGTTCTGCTTGGCAGCGGCAGCGATGTCTACACGCTCCTTACCGATGCGCTGACGCTTCTTGCGCTCGCCATTGGCGTTTGCTCCGCCATGCTGCGCCTTCTCCTCACGCTCCTTGCGGCGCTCCTCCTTGCTTTTCTTCTTAGGACGAGTGCTCTGGTTCAGAGAGTCGAGGTCGATCTTGCCCAACACGTTAACCTTGGGAGCGAGTTTCTTCTCGCTCTTCAGCGTGAACACCTTTGAGTCGTTGTCGGCAGCAGCAGGCTGTGCCGCATTTGCCGGTGATGCCTCTTTAGGCTCCTTCTTTGCAGCAGACTGTGCTGCTGGCTGTTCTGCCTTCACTTCCGGCTTTGATGCCACTGGCTCCGGCTTAGGCTGGGCAGGCTTAGGCTGTTCTTGACTGGGCTGCTCTTTGGCAACCGTTTCCACTGGTTTCTGTGCCACGGGCTTCTCCTCGGCTGGCTTGCTGACGGCAGCAGCATTTGCCTTTTTCTCTTCGGGCTTTGCAGTAGAAGCAGCAGATTTCGCTGATGGCTTCTTGCCCAGACTGTCGAGGTCTATCTTTCCTAATGGTGTGTACTTCTGCTGAGGTCTTGGCTCTGTGCTTCGTCCCTCTTTCTTGTCGGAGCGTTTCTTCTCCTTAGGACGCTTCTGCAAGAGCTTCTCTGCCTGTGTGCGCTCCTCCTTGTCCGACTTGTATGCCTCTACGAGAGCATTATACTGTCCGTCGGTGAGCTTGGAGTTAGGACCCTCAGGAGCCTCTCCCAGTTCGCTTCTTTTTTTCAGGAAATCAACTGCCGTTTGAAGTCCTATATTCAATTCACTAATCGCTTTGTTTAATCTGATGCTCATACTATATGTTTTACCCTTCTTCTTTCTTTTCTGTTATTATTCGGCTTGTCCGGAGCGTTCTGACTGCGGAATATTCGTTCTCCGCCCTTGCTTGCGGTCCGCCAGTTTCCAGAACATGCCATTCCCGAATGCTTACACATGCGGCACACCGTTCTGGGGAGCGGCGTGCCGTATGGACTGTATGTATTATTCGAATTCCGCTCTCAGCACCTGGAGCACGTGGTCTACCGTCTCCTCTTCGAGGTCGGCTTTCTCTACGAGCATTTCGCGTGGTGCCTCAAGCACCTTCTTTGCAGTGTTGAAGCCGATAGACTTGATGGCATCGATTACCCACTGGTCTATCTCGTCGGCAAACTCGTCGAGGTAGATGTCTTCCACCTCCTGGCCATCCTCCATGTCACGGAACACGTCGATGGTGTATTCTGTCAGCATACTTGCCAACTTGATGTTCATACCGCCACGGCCGATTGCCAATGACACCTCTTCCGGCTTGAGGAACACCTCTGCCTTGTGGTTCTCCTCGTCTACATTGATGTTGAGGACCTTTGCCGGACTGAGTGCGCGCTGGATGAAGAGCTTGGTGTTTGCGGTGTAGTTGATCACATCGATGTTCTCGTTGCACAGTTCTCTTACGATACCGTGCACGCGGCTACCCTTCACTCCCACGCATGCTCCTACCGGGTCGATGCGCTCGTCGTAGCTCTCAACGGCGATCTTGGCTCTCTCTCCCGGCATACGTGCTATGCGCTGCACGGTGATGAGTCCGTCGGCAATCTCTGGCACCTCCTGTTCGAGCAGGCGCTGCAGGAATATCGGACTTGTGCGGCTGAGGATGATTTTCGGGTTGTTGTTCTCGTTGTCCACACGCAGGATGACAGCCTTTACGGTCTCTCCCTTGCGATACTGGTCGCGAGGAATCTGCTCTCCCTTAGGAAGGATAAGCTCGTTGTTCTCGTCGTCAACGAGGAGCACTTCTCTCTTCCACACCTGATAGACCTCAGCTGTGATTACCTGTCCCACACGGTCTTTGTATTTGTTGTAGAGGCTGTCGTGCTCGAGCTCGAGCACCTTTGAAGCCAAAGTCTGACGCAGGTTGAGGATGGCACGGCGGCCGAACTTGCTGAAGTCCACCTTCTCGCTCACGTCCTCACCCACCTCGTAGTCTGCCTGTATCTTGCGAGCCTCTGTGAGTGTTATCTCTTTGTTGTCGTCATGCTCCACGCCGTCAGCAACGACGGTACGGTTGCGGTATATCTCGAAGTCGCCCTTGTCGGGGTTCACGATGACGTCGAAGTTCTCGTCGCTGCCGAAGATCTTCGCGATGACGTTGCGGAAGCTTTCCTCGAGCACGCTCATGAGAGTCGTTCTGTCGATATTCTTCGTTTCCTTGAATTCTTTGAAGGAATCGAACATGCTTACTGTTTCTTCTTCTTTCTTTAATGCTGCCATAGCTTATTTGAAACTTATTAAGTATTTTGTATATTTCACTGTGTTCATGCCGAAGGTCTTGTCAACGTCTTCTATTACCGGGCGCTTGGCTCCTTCCTTCTTCACTTTCTCTTTCACGGTGATGGTGAAATCGTCTCCATCCACACTCTTGAGCAGTCCTTTCCATTTCTTTCCGTCGGCGTCGAGCACTTCCACTTCTTTTCCGATGAAGTTGAGATACTGCTGTCTCACCTTGAAAGGCTGTCCGAGGCCGGCGCTGCCAACCTCCAATTCGTAGTCCTCGTCATCACGGTTGAGGTTGTCTTCTATGAAGCGGCTGAGCTGCACGCAATCCTCAATCCACACGCCATCTGCATGGTCGATCTCCACGACGATTCTGTCGTCTGGACTAATCTCAATGTCAACGAGGAAATAGTCTTTGTCCTCGAGCCACTGGTTAACTAATTTTTCAACTACGTTTTTGTCTATCATAAATAAAATAACTTGTGGTAATTCCCTTGAGGCGGCAAGAGAATGTCATCCATCAGAAAGTGTCGCCTATCGGGGATTTAAAATAAAATGAGGAGCTCCTTCGGGGCTCCCCATTCCACTGAACGCTGCAAAGTTAACAATTATTATTAACGTGCACAACGTTTTATGCATAAAATATGTGGTTTGTATCTGCTTTTTCTTCGTTTTTTAGCATTCTGCCATGAAGTATAGGCATTACCAACCATCAGATTCCGTCTTATTGCCGTTTTCCGGTCCGTTTCCTTTCCGGGGAACCGGATGTTTCCACGTACCGTCCCGACGCCTTCCGGCTGTTTATGCGTCGATGTTGGCGTATGTGGCGTTCTGCTCTATGAACTGGCGGCGTGGCTCCACGTCGTCGCCCATAAGCATAGAGAATATCTCGTCCGCCTCGGCGGCATTCTCGATGTTAACCTGCTTGAGCAGACGGGTCTTAGGATTCATTGTGGTGTCCCAGAGCTGCTCCGGGTTCATCTCTCCCAAACCTTTATATCGCTGTGTGTGGATATTCTTGTCGTCATCCACGCCGTTGCCGTATTTGTCGAGGAACGCCTGTCGCTGCTGCTCGGTGTAGCAGTATTCCTTCACTTTGTTCTTGAAGGTGCAGAGATACAATGGCGGAGTGGCGATATAGAGATGTCCCTCCTGTATCACCTTCGGCATGAAACGATAGAAGAGCGTCATGATGAGCGTGTCGATGTGTGAACCATCGACGTCGGCATCGGTCATGATGATGATCTTGTCGTAGCGCAGCTTTTCGGTGTTCGCCTCCTTGTCTTCTTCGCCGTCCACGCCGAAGCGCACGCCGATACTCTGGATGATGTTCATCACCGACTCGCTCTCGAACACCTTGTGCCACATCACCTTCTCCACGTTCAGAATCTTACCTCTGAGCGGCAGGATTGCCTGGGTGTAGCGGTCGCGGCCCTGCTTTGCCGAACCTCCGGCGGAGTCTCCCTCGACGAGGAATATCTCGCATTCCTTCGGGTCACGGTTGGAACAGTCGGCGAGTTTTCCAGGCAGTCCGCCTCCGGTCATCGGGTTCTTGCGCTGCACGCTCTCACGTGCCTTGCGTGCCGCGATACGTGCCGTAGCTGCAAGGATGACCTTCTCGCAAACCTGCTTCGCCTCTTTCGGATGCTCCTCCAGATAGTTTGTCAACGCCTCCGACACGGCCTGCTGCACGGCTCCGGTAACCTCGTTGTTTCCGAGCTTCGTCTTTGTCTGTCCCTCAAACTGCGGCTCTGCCACCTTTATCGAGATTACGGCGGTGAGTCCCTCACGGAAGTCCTCTCCGGCGATTTCTATCTTCGCCTTCTCGATCTGCTTTGAAATCACAGGGTCGCTGTCGGCGTATTTCTTCAGCGTGCGGGTGAGTGCCATACGGAAGCCCACAAGGTGTGTTCCTCCCTCTATGGTGTTGATATTGTTTACGTATGAATGGATGTTCTCGCTATAGTCGGTGTTATACATGATAGCCACCTCGATTGGAATGCCCTGCTTCTCGGTCTTCAGATAGATGACATCGTCGAAGAGGTGGGTGCGATGGCGGTCGACGTAGCGCACGAACTCCTTCAGTCCCTCCTTGGCATGGAACACCTCCTGACGGGTCTTTCCCTCCTCGTCGGGACGCATATCGGTAAGCGTTATGGTGATGCCGGCATTCAGATATGCCAACTCTCTCATTCGCTTGGCTATGATGTCGTACTTATACGTGGTGGTGGTGAATATGGTTGGGTCCGGCCAGAACTGCTGACGTGTTCCCTGCTTGTCGGTCTCTCCCACTACCTTCACGGAATAGAGAGGCTTTCCCTTTTCGTATTCCTGCTGATAGATCTTGCCGTTGCGGAACACCTGCGAGAGCATCTTTGTGGAGAGCGCGTTCACACAGCTCACACCCACTCCGTGGAGTCCTCCGCTGACTTTGTATGATCCCTTGTCAAACTTTCCTCCTGCGTGGAGCACCGTCATTACCACTTCGAGTGCTGACTTGTGGAGTTTCTCGTGCATGTCCACCGGAATACCACGTCCGTTGTCCTGCACCGTGATAGACTCGTCCTCGTTGATGGTAACCTCGATGTGCGTGCAATAGCCTGCCATCGCCTCGTCGATGGAGTTGTCCACGGTCTCGTTCACAAGGTGATGGAGACCTTTCTCACTGATATCGCCGATATACATGGCCGGACGCTTGCGCACAGCCTCAAGACCCTCCAGCACCTGAATGTTACTGGCGGAATAGTTGTTCTCGTTTATCTGATTGTCTGACATTGTTGATTTCTTGATTTTTTCAAGGGGCAAAGATAGTCAATTTTATTGACATAGGGAAATTTTCGGTTTAAAAAGTGTCGCCGTTCCTCTTCACCCTCGACATATTGGGGTTATTTCCAAACAGGCCATCAGATTCCGCATCTGTCAGGCCTTTGTTTTCATACACATAACGCTGCATCACCCTCACGCCACCATCGGCATGCAAAACGGCGATATGCCATAACATAACGATATGTCATAACGCAGAAATGCCACAATCTTCCGATTGCAGCATTCCGTATGATTCAATAACATTTTACATCGCCCCATAGTGCGACTCTTGACTTAGGCAAGGCTATTGATGTGCTGTGCCAAGCTTGACTTGATGTTAGCAGCCTTATTCTTGTGGATAAGGTTAGTCTTAGCCAGCTTGTCAAGGATCTTCTGTACGCTTGGGTACATCTTAACAGCCTCTTCCTTGTCTGTCATAGCGCGCAGTTTACGAACTGCATTACGCATAGTCTTTGCATAATATCTGTTGTGCAAATTCTTTTTCTTATCCTGGCGGATTCTTTTTAGTGATGATTTGTGATTTGCCATCTTGTTATTATCTTTTTATTTTTTATTGTAGTCCCTAGGAGAGTCGAACTCCTCTTTAGAGAATGAAAATCTCTCGTCCTAACCGATAGACGAAGGGACCATAATCGGATTTTGCGGTGCAAAGTTACGTCAACTTTATCATATACGCAAATATTTTCAAGAAAAAATATTGAAATTCGTGCTTTTCTTGTTGTTTTTAAGGATTTTACGCCCTCCGAATGAGGTTTTTTGATAATTTTGCCGACAAATATGACTTTCAACATCAATTGCATAGTGCTCCACGCCTTCATGTTCAACGATTCGAAAATGATGGTAGACGTGCTCTCCAGAGAGGAGGGCAGGCTGTCGTGCGTGCTAAACATAGGGCGGTCGAAGGCGGGCCGCGGGCGCCGCCAGCTGTTCCAGCCCCTGTCGATTCTCGAACTGACTCTCGACCGCAAGGCACCGGGGCAGCTCGCCACAGTGAAAGACGCTCATGTGGCAGTGGCATTCGCCAATATTCCCTTCGATCCCTACAAACTCGCCATATCGATGTTTCTCGCCGAATTCATTGCCAACGTCACGCGGTCAGAAAAGGAATCGGAGGTTCTCTTCGACTACATATCCGAGAGTCTGCAGTGGCTCGACGGAGCGAGAAAAGATTTTTCGAACTTCCATCTTGTGTTCATGATGCGCCTGACGAGGTTTGTGGGATTCTTTCCCAACCTCGAGGACTACAGCGAGGGATGCGCCTTCGACATGCAGAACGGATGTTTCGTGGACTGGGCACCGCAGCAGAGGGGATTCCTCACGGGCGACGACGCCACCAAGATGCAGACTCTGATGCGAATGAACTACGACAACATGCGACTCTTCAAGATGTCGCACGCCGACCGCAACCGATGTCTCGACGTTATAACAGACTACTACAGACTGCATGTGGCTGACTTCCGCGAAATGAAGTCGCTCTCCATTCTGAGGGAATTGTTTGCCTGACCTTCATTCCAAACACCGGTTTTGCTCTTCCATTACCTATTATATATAGAGGAGCACACATGCAAGGCAATCGGAAAAGGACGGAACATGACACGGCATTGCTAATACCCACTCTTCCGGACATACCAGACAAATACATCTGAAACATAATCGTCAGCACTGAAACCGGACAAGACACAAGACTTGCCACCAATCCCAACCATTGCAGCAAGGGAAAACAAACAGTACTTTGGAATTAGAATATTTTAACTCTTTACAATGCTTAATTGTTAAATCATACAGCTGACAAATATGTATAAAAGTTATACATATTACTGATTCTTAATGACCAGATGGAACCTCAAGCATTTAGTCCGGACCATCAACAGCCAGAGGAGATCTCACTCCATTTTACTTCAAATTCCATATTGGCAAAAAAATAATCGCTACAAAACCATCAGGTCATCTGTTTTCAATGCAATACCTATACAAACAGACTACTGACAGCCAGATTGTTAACAGCCGAATGATCATCTACGAATCATCCGGATGATTCGCAGACAGGAGAAGCTGCCAGACGACAGGAATCTGATGAATTGAATCCGGATGGCAGGAATCAAAACAAAATTCAAATAAGGTCAAATGACCGATTTGGGTTAAAACTGAAATATGAATATTGTGACATGCCCCAATTGGACAAGGCGTCTGATATGTTAAATAATATATCTTCATTTGTGAACTCTTATTAATTTATTTAGTTCCAAAAGCCTCATCTACCCACCCCACCACCTGTTCTCATTAGACACCAAGCAATGAAGAGAAATCAAAAAAAATACTGAAAAGAGGAAAATTGTGGGGAAAAGTGGCGGAGTGTGGGGGAAAATGTGTAACTTTGAAGCCCAATAACCCATTAAGATGTACGTATGCGATTTTTAGGTAACATAGAGGCAAAGATCGACGCGAAGGGACGTGTGTTCCTCCCCGCAACTTTCCGCAAGGTATTGCAAGCCGGCGGAGAGGAAAACCTCGTGTTGCGCAAAGACGTGTTCCAACCATGTCTCGTGCTCTACCCGGAAAGCGTATGGAACGAGCAGATGGACGAGCTGCGGTCAAGGCTCAACCGCTGGAACAGGGAACATCAGCGCATCTTCAGACAGTTCGTGAGCGACGTGGAAGCGATATCACTCGACGGTAACGGCAGATTCCTGATTCCAAAGAGATACGTCGACATGGCTGCGATAAGCGGACAGGTGAAATTCATCGGCATGGGCGACTCGATAGAGATCTGGAGCGAAGGAAACACCGCAGACCCGTTTATGGAGCCCGACGAATTCGGCGCCGCTCTGGAGAGCATTATGGGTGACCCCTCGCCGGCGGATGCCGACAACGGGAAAGTGAATGACAATATTGCTGGAAACTAAAGAAAAAACTAAATAAAACAATGGCTACCATCATCGATACATATCACGTGCCGGTATTGCTCGAAGAGAGCGTCGGCGGACTTGACATCAAACATGACGGGACATACGTCGACGTGACGTTCGGCGGTGGCGGTCACAGCCGCAGAATACTGCAGGAGCTGGACGGTGGCGGACACCTGTACAGCTTCGACCAGGATGCGGATGCGGAAAAGAACGTGAGTCCGCAGGACAACTTCACATTCGTGAGGAGCAACTTCAGATATCTCAAGAACTGGATGCGCTACTACGGAGTGGAAGGACTCGACGGACTGCTTGCCGACCTGGGAGTGTCGAGCCACCATTTCGACGACGAGACGAGAGGGTTCTCATTCAGATTCGACGCACCGCTCGACATGAGGATGAACAAAAGGGGCGGAGAGAATGCCGCCGACCTCGTGAACGAGAGGTCGGAAGAGGAACTCGCCGACATGTTCTACCTCTACGGTGAACTGAAAAACTCAAGGCGCATAGCGAAAGCCATCGCCAAAGCGAGGGAGCAGAAGCCGATACTGACGACACAGGACCTGATGGATGCCACGCTGCCGCTGTTTCCGAAGGAAAGGGGAAAGAAGGACATGGCGAGGATGTTCCAAGCGCTGCGCATCGTGGTGAACTACGAGATGACGGCACTGAAGGAGATGCTCGCCTCTGCCACGGAACTGCTGAAACCGGGCGGCAGACTGTCGGTGATAACATACCACAGTCTGGAGGACAGGATAGTGAAAAACTTCATGAAGGCGGGAAATGCTGAAGGCAAGACGACACAGGATTTCTTCGGAAGGGTGGAGACACCGTTCAGACTCGTCAACAACAAGGTGATAGTGCCATCCGACGAAGAACAGCAAGTCAACCCGCGAAGCAGAAGCGCAAAACTGAGAATTGCAGAGAAAAGAGAATCGGCCGACAAATAGTGGAGACGAACAAAAGAAATGAAAGAAGACTATACTGACATAAACGCCGAAGAGGGAACGACACCGACACTGACAGATACGGACGGTAACCGGACGGAACCTCTCACCAGCCAACACGACGCCAACACCGACGCCGCAACGACTGACACTACCGACACGACAGCATCCGCCGACACGACGGAAAAGAGGAAGACGGACGTGGAAGCTACCGGCGAAAGCCTGGAAAGCCAAGAGGCGAGAAAGGAACTGAAACGCATCGTGGAGGAGATTGCCAGAGAGGACGAACGGCCGATGTCGTCGAACTTCTCGCTCAAGAAAATCCTCGGCGGCGAATTCCTGCAGGCAAAGATAATAAAGCAGTACAAATGGCTCATCGTGATAATCGTGGGCTTCATGATAGTATATGTGTCAAACAGATACAGCTGCGACCAGAAGAGAATACAGATTTCAAAGCTCAACAAGGAGCTGGAAGAAGCGAAGTTCAGGGCGATGACGACAACAAGCGAACTGACGAAGATAAGCCGCGAGAGCAACGTGCTGCAGATGCTGCAGAACTGCAAAGACAGCGTGCTACATATTCCTAACCAGCCACCTTATATTATAAACGTACCGGAACAATGAATACAAACAGACAGCAAAACTTGGCCAAATCGGTGAAGAGATACAGGATAATAGCCTGGATTGCCGTGCTTATCTGCCTGTTGATCATCGGAAAGGTGGTTTATGTGGGCACTCTGAAGCGTGAATACTGGATGAAAGTGGCGGAACAGAAAAAGGTAAAGGAAAAGCCGGAACCTGCCGAACGCGGAAACATACTGAGCTGCGACGGAAGGCTGCTGTCCGGAACACTGCCGGAATATGACCTTATAATAGACTTCAGCGTGTGTCAGGAGTGGCGCGACTCCATGTGGAGAGCCGATTTCCCGAAAATCTGCGCCGGGCTGCACCGTATATTCCCTGACAAAAGCGAGGAGTATTTCCGCGACAGGCTGCAGGAGGGATACGACAAGAAAAACAAGAGCTGGAAAATAATAAAGAGGCGAGCAACCTTCGAGGAGATGACGGAGGTGAAACGGCTGCCGGTGTTCAGGGAACCAAGACTGAGAGGAGGATTCCACGAAGTGGAGCATACGACGAGGAAGAAGCCCTTCGGATCGCTCGCAAGCCGAACAATCGGTGACCTGATAATAAGTAACGGGCAGCCGAAATGCGGACTGGAACAGTCGTTCAACAAATACCTGAGCGGCACACCGGGAAAGAAGCGCATACGCAAGGTGTTCGACAAGACGATACCTGAGATAATCGTGCCGCCGGTGGCTGGATGCGACATCATAACGACAATCGACGTGGGAATGCAGGACCTCTGCGAGAGGGCGCTCCTGGAGAAGCTGAAGGAAATCAACGGCAACGTGGGAGTGGCTATCGTGATGGAGGTGAGCACCGGCGACATCAAGGCAATGGTGAACATGTCGAAACTCAAAAGCGGCGACTATGCCGAGATAAAGAACAACGCCGTGTCTGACCTGCTCGAACCGGGGTCGGTGTTCAAGACGGCATCGATAATGGTGGCACTCGATGACGGAGTGGTGGACACCACTTATATGGTGGACACCGGAGGCGGAGTATGGGACATGTACGGAGCGAAGATGAGAGACCACAACTGGTCATCAGGCGGTTACCAGACGATATCACTGCCTCGCACGCTGGAGGTGAGTTCCAACATCGGAGTGAGCCGGATTATCGACAGATACTACGGCAAGAACCCGGAGAAATTCGTTGAGGGACTACGACGCATCGGAATGGGAGCACCACTGAACCTGCCGTTCAAAGGAGCGGGAAAGGCGCAGATACGCATGCCGAAGAAAAACAAACGTGGACAATACACCAACTGGTATGGCACCACGCTGCCGTGGATGAGTATCGGATATGAGACTCAGGTGCCGCCGATATACACGCTGACCTTCTATAACGCCATCGCAAACAACGGAAAGATGGTGGCGCCGAGATTCGTGAAGAGCGTGGTGAAAGACGGACAGGTGGTGAAGGATTTCCCCACGGTGGTGGTGAAGGAGAAGATCTGCAAGGAGAAGACTCTCAAGGAGATGCAGACCATACTGTACCACGTGGTGAGTCAAGGACTGGGCAAAGCTGCCGGTTCGGAATCGTTCAAGGTGGCCGGCAAGACCGGTACTGCACAGATTTCAAAAGGACGGTCGGGATACAAGAGCGGACCGATGAACTATCTCGTCAGCTTCGCCGGATATTTCCCTGCCGACGCTCCACGATACAGCTGCATCGTATGCATACAGAAACCGGGACTGCCGGCATCGGGAGGAAGACAGAGCGGTGCCGTGTTCCACAAGATATCGGAGGGCATAATGGCTCAAAGTCTGAAGCTGCTCGCATCCGATGCACGCACACCGGACGCTCTGCTGACGCCGGAAGTGAAAAACGGCAACATGCTTGCCGCCGACTATGTGCTGGCACATCTCGGTGTGAAGACCAACGAGGGATGGAACGGCAGCTATGCAAACGGAAACCCGATATGGGGAAAGGCCGAGAGCAACAACAGGATGGTGACGCTGACCAAGGGAAAGGCGTATGCCAAAAACCTGATGCCAGACGTGATAGGAATGGGAGCCCGCGACGCCGTGTACATCACGGAGACAAGAGGTCTGAAGGTGACTATCTACGGCAGAGGAAAGGTGTATGAGCAGAGTATAGCGGCTGGCTCGAAGATAAGGAAGGGACAGCGCTGCGTGATAAAGCTCAGAAACTGACGTTGACACCCTAATGAATGACGTTTGACACCCTAATGTACAGAAGGGCAGACTACGGAGGGGAAAATCAAGGACAATAAAGAAAACAACATAACATATATAAAGAAAGACTATGGTACTGGAAGAACTTATCAAAGGACTGAAGACGGTCAGCGTCTGCGGTCAGACAGACATAGAGATAACTGGCGTGAACATTGACTCACGCCGAATCAAGGAGGGACACCTGTTCATCGCACAGCGCGGAACCCAGGTGGACGGACACAAGTTCATACCTAAGGCTATCGAACTTGGCGCAAAGGCTGTACTCTGCGAGGTTTTGCCAGAGGAGAAAGCCGAGGGAGTGACTTATGTGCAGGTGGAATCCACTGAGGACGTGGTAGGAAAGGTTGCCACGATATTCTATGGTGACCCGTCGAGGAAACTGAAACTCGTGGGAGTGACGGGAACGAACGGCAAGACGACAATCGCCACATTATTATATAATATGTTCCGCAAGTTGGGATACAAATGCGGACTGCTGTCTACCGTGTGCAACTACATCGAGGACGAGGCGGTTCCTGCCGACCACACCACACCGGACCCTATCGAGCTGAACTATCTGCTCAGCAGGATGGTAGACGCCGGATGCCAGTATGCCTTCATGGAGTGCAGCTCCCACGCCATAGCACAGAAGCGCATCGGAGGACTGGACTTTGCTGGAGGACTGTTTACAAACCTGACACGCGACCATCTGGACTACCACAAGACGTTTGAGAACTACCGCAATGCAAAGAAGGCATTCTTCGACCAGCTGCCGAAGACAGCGTTCGCCATAACGAATGCCGACGACAAGAACGGCATGGTGATGGTGCAGAACACGAAGGCTACGGTGAAGACATACTCCACACGCACAATGGCTGACTTCAAGGCAAAGATCCTTGAATGCCACTTCGGCGGCATGTATCTCGAAATCGACGGCAGAGAAGTGGGAGTGCAGTTCATCGGTAAGTTCAACGTCAGCAATCTGCTCGCCGTATATGGTGCTGCCGTGATGCTGGGCGAGAAACCTGAGAACGTACTCCTCGTGATGAGCACGCTGAAGAGCGTGAGCGGAAGACTCGACCCTATACAGTCGCCAGAGGGCTACACGGCTATCGTGGACTATGCACACACTCCTGACGCACTGGAAAACGTGCTCAATGCCATACATGAGGTGCTCGAAGGAAAGGGCCATGTGATAACGGTTTGTGGCGCCGGCGGAAACCGTGACAAGGGCAAGCGTCCTTTGATGGCGCAAGAGGCGGTGAAGCAGAGCGACAAGGTGATAATAACGAGCGACAACCCAAGATTTGAGGAGCCGCAGGATATAATCAACGACATGCTTGCCGGACTGGACGACCAGCAGATGAAGAAAGTGGTAAGCATCGTTGACCGTCGTGAGGCCATCCGCACCGCCTGCATGCTGGCACAGAAGGGCGACGTGATACTCGTTGCCGGAAAGGGCCATGAGGACTATCAGGAAATAAAGGGAGTGAAACACCACTTCGACGACAAGGAGGTGCTGAGAGAGGCTATGGGCATCAAATAAGGATGCGGAAAGCCAAATACTCACATCATCGAAGCAATCCCTGACGCCTGACGGAAGACAGACTACGGGGCAAACAAAAAGTGAAACGAATATAATATATCATGTTATACTATCTATTCAGATTCTTAGACCAGTTCGGCATTCCGGGAAGCCACATGTGGGGATACATCTCGTTCCGCGCATTGCTCGCCCTGATTCTCTCGCTCGCCATCTCGGCTTGGTTCGGAGAGAAGTTCATAAAATACTTGAAGAGCAAGCAGATAACAGAGGTGCAGCGCGATGCCAAGATAGACCCGTTCGGGGTGAAGAAAATCGGCGTGCCTTCAATGGGAGGCATCATCATCATTGCCGCCATACTGCTGCCGGTGCTGCTGCTCGGACGAATGAGGAACATTTATCTAATCCTAATGATCATCACGACGATATGGCTGGGATTCCTCGGCGGACTCGACGACTACATCAAGATTTTCCGCCACAACAAGGAGGGACTGCCGGGCAAGTTCAAGATCGTGGGACAGATAAGCATCGGACTCATCGTGGGACTGGTGTTGTGGCTGAGTCCTGACGCCAAGATAAACGAGAATCTGAGCATGAAGAAGATGAACGGCACGGAGGTGGTGGTGAAACACCGCTCTGAAGCACAGAAGTCACTGAAGACGACGATACCGTTCGTGAAGGGTCACAACCTGGACTACTCCAACATCATGTCGTTCTGCGGCAAATACAAGACGGCGGCAGGATGGATTCTCTTCGTGATAATGACAATCCTCGTGGTGACGGCTGTTTCCAACGGCGCTAACCTGAACGACGGAATGGACGGCATGTGTGCGGGAAACTCTGCCATAATAGGTGTGGCGCTGGGAATATTCGCCTATGTCAGCAGTCACATTGAATATGCGGCATATCTGAACATCATGTATATACCGGGCTCACAGGAGCTGGTGGTGTTCATGTGTGCCTTCGTGGGAGCGCTGGTGGGATTCCTTTGGTATAACTCGTATCCGGCCCAGGTGTTCATGGGCGACACGGGATCGCTGACCATCGGCGGTATCATCGGTGTATGTGCCGTAATAATACACAAGGAACTGATGCTGCCGATACTGTGTGGCATATTCTTCGTGGAGAGCCTCAGCGTGATACTGCAGGTCTACTACGCCAAGTTAGGAACAAGGAGAGGCGTGAAGCAGCGACTGATAAAGCGTGCTCCTCTGCACGACACGTTCCGCACCACGGACGACCAGCTCGACCCGAACATAAAGTATGTGTTCAGGAAGCCGCACACGGCAATCCATGAGTCGAAGATCACAATCCGCTTCTGGATAATGACAATCATCCTGGCTGCAATGACCATCATCACGCTGAAGATGAGATAAAAAGGGAGAAGAAAAGAATAAAATAGAAGGTATTATATAGCAAAAGTAATATGAAAAGAATTGTTATACTTGGAGCTGGCGAGAGTGGAGCCGGAGCTGCCGTATTGGCAAAGAAAGAGGGCTTCGACGTTTTCGTGTCTGACATGTCGGCCATCAAGGACAAATACAAGAAGCTCCTTGACGACCACGGTGTGGAATGGGAGGAAGGCCACCACACCGAGGAGAAGATTCTCAACGCTGACGAGATAATAAAGAGTCCGGGCATACCGAAGGAGGCTCCGATGATAAGAAAGTGTATGGAGAAGAACATACATATCATCAGCGAGATTGAGTTCGCCGGAAGATACACGAACTCCAAGATGGTGTGCATAACGGGAAGCAACGGAAAGACGACGACAACGTCGCTTATCTATCATATATTCAAGAACGCCGGTTATGACGCCGGACTGGCTGGCAACATCGGAAAGAGCCTGGCACTGCAGGTGGCGGAGGAGCCACATGAATACTATATCATAGAGCTCAGCTCCTTCCAGCTTGACGACATGTATGACTTCAGGGCAAACATCGCCATCCTGCTGAACATCACACCGGACCACCTGGACCGCTACGACTTCTGCATGCAGAACTATGTGGACGCAAAGATGAGGATTCTGCAGAACCAGACACAGGAGGACTCTTTCATCTACTGGAACGATGACCCTGTGATAAAGAAGGAACTTGACAAATATGACATCAAGGCTGTGAAGTGTCCGTTCTCTGAACTGAAGGAGAAGGGTTCCATCGGTTATATCGAAGAGGGACAGTACAAGATTGAATACCCCACTCCGTTCAACATGGAGCAGGAGGAACTGAGCCTCACGGGCAAACACAACATTTATAACTCTTTGGCTGCCGGTATCGCATCAAACATCGCCGGCATCAAGAAGGAGGAAATACGCAAGAGCCTGAGCGACTTCCCCGGTGTGGAGCACAGACTGGAGAAGGTTGCCACCGTGGGGGGCGTGCTCTACGTGAACGATTCGAAAGCTACCAACGTGGATGCATGCTGGTATGCCCTCGAAAGCATGAAGACACCTACCATCCTCATCATCGGTGGAAAGGACAAAGGCAACGACTACAACGAGATAAAGGATTTGGTGAAGAAGAAATGTGCGGGCATCGTATATCTCGGTGCTGACAACAAGAAACTGCATGATTTCTTCGATGGAATGGGTATTCCGGTGGCTGACACGCATTGTATGAAAGACTGCGTGGAGGCATGCGAGAAGATGGCAAAGCCGGGATATACGGTACTGCTGAGTCCTTGCTGCGCAAGCTTCGACCTGTTCAAGAACATGGAGGACAGAGGCGAACAGTTCAAGACTCTCGTCAGGAACTTGTAAATTCCATATATTACACAATAAACTGAAAGCATAGGAGACATAGGCAGAAAATGGCAGAAGAGACTACGGCAGAGAAAAAAGTTGCTACAAGGAAGATAAAGGGCGACCCTGTGATATGGGGAGTCTTCATCATGCTGTGTATAATAAGCATCATCGAGGTGTTCAGCGCTTCGAGCAACTTGACCTACAAGACTTCCAACTACTGGGGACCGATATGCAAACATGTGTTCCTGCTCGGATGGGGAGTGTTGTTCATGCTGGCAACGATGAACCTGAAATGCAAATATTTCAAGCTCGTCATGCCGCTGGCATTGTCCATATCGTTCGTATTGCTCATAATCTGCTTTTTCGTAGGTGCCGTGAACGATGGCCACAGATGGATTCCAATACCGGTAATCGGCATGAAATTCCAACCCTCTGAAATGGCTAAAGGAGCCGTGGTGCTCGCCGTGGCAACAATACTGAGCGCCATGCAGACGGAAACGGGTGTCGACAAGAGGGCATTCAAATTCATCATCATCGTCAGCGGCGGCTTCATAGTTCTCATAGGATTGGAAAACCTGTCTACGGCAGCACTGCTGGGTGCTGTGGTGCTGATGATGATGTGGATAGGAAGAATACCCAAGAGGCAGTTAGGCAAACTGATGGGATTTCTTGCCATTTTGGCAGTGGGTGGATTGATCATCGTAATGGCCTTCGGACACGACAAGGAGAAAGAGGCTGAAGAGGACCCGAGGATGGCTATGGTGGACAAGAACAAGGTCAAGGCAACAGACAAAGAAGATAGCAAAGAACCGAAATTGTTCCACCGCCTTGACACTTGGAAGAGCCGTATAGACAAGTTCCTCGACGGCAAAGATGTTCCGCCGGAGAAATTCGACCTCAACAATGACGCACAGGAGGGATATTCACAGATTGCCATAGCATCATCAAACATGATGGGCAAAGGACCGGGAAACTCCACGATGAGAGACTACCTGCCACAGGCTTTCAGCGACTTCATCTACTCCATAATCATTGAAGAGATGGGACTGATAGGTGCCGTGGGTGTGTGTCTGCTGTATATAATACTGCTGTTCCGCACCATGACGATAGCGAGCAGATGTGCCAACACCTTCCCGGCACTGCTGATAATAGGAATAGCACTGCTGCTTGTCACACAGGCTCTGTTCAATATGGGCGTGGCTGTGGGATGGCTGCCGGTGACCGGTCAGCCGCTGCCGCTGATAAGCAAGGGCGGAACTTCTTCTATAATGAACTGTGTGTATATCGGAATGATACTGAGCGTGAGCCGGTCGGCAAAGAAGAAGAACGAAACAGCTCACATTCCCACAGCAACGCCGATAGCAGCATAAGCATTGAAACGACCGGCAAAGGTCATGAAAAAGATCAAAGGGAAAGATAACCGGTAAAGGTTGATAAAGGAAAAGACATCTGCAAGACAGCATATCTACTGCGGATGAAGTAACAAAGAAACAAAATTTCTGAACAATGGATAATGAACTGAGGATTGTAATCAGCGGTGGCGGCACTGGAGGCCATATATTCCCTGCCGTATCTATCGCAAATGCCATAAAGGCGAAGCGCCCGGAGGCAAAGATTCTGTTTGTCGGAGCACTTGGCAGAATGGAAATGCAGCGTGTACCGGCAGCAGGATACGAAATCAAAGGTCTGCCCGTCAGAGGACTGATACGTCCACTGTGGTCGCCGAAAAACATCGGTGTGCTCATAGATTACCTGAAGAGCAAGGGTATGGCGAAGAAGATCATCAAAGACTTCAAGCCGATGGCTGCAGTGGGAGTGGGTGGATATGCAAGTGGAGCGACTCTCGACGCGGCACATGCCCTGGGCATCCCAAGTCTTATCCAGGAGCAGAACTCATACGCAGGAAAAACCAACAAGATGCTTTCGACGAAGGCTGACAAGATATGCGTTGCCTACGACGGCATGGAGCGTTTCTTCCCTGCTGACAAGATAATGATGACGGGAAATCCCGTCAGACAGAATATCGTGAATGCGGAGATAAGCCATGAGGATGCGGTGAAACAGTTCGGACTCGACCCGGAGAAGAAGACGATACTCATAGTGGGTGGCAGCCTCGGAGCACGCACCGTGAACGAGAGCGTATTGGCTCATCTCAAGGAGATAAAGGAGTCGGGAGTGCAGTTCATATGGCAGACCGGCAAATACTACCACGAAAGCATCATGCAGAAAATGGCATCCCACAATGACATGCCGATGTTGAAGGTGATGGACTTCATATCCGACATGGGAGCGGCATACAAGGCTGCCGACCTCGTGATAAGCCGTGCCGGAGCAAGCAGCATCTCGGAATTCTGTCTGATAGGCAAACCTGTGATACTGGTGCCATCGCCAAATGTGGCTGAAGACCACCAGACAAAGAACGCCATGGCACTGGTGGAGAAGGACGCCGCGCTGATGGTGAAAGATGTGGAGGCAAAGGACAAGGTTATAAAGCTCGCACTGACAACAGTGGGCGATGCGGCAAAACTGGAGAGCCTTGCAACAAACGTGAAGAAACTCGGTCTGCCCCACTCCGCCGACATCATTGCCGACGAGGTGTTGAAACTGGCGGAAAACAAAAAATGACAAACAAATACAAATCCCTGACAATACAGTAGCTGAATCGGAAGGCTAATTCCTGAAAGCAGCTTGGAAAGGCTGACGCTATTGTGGAGAAAAACAAAGAAGCAATGGAACTGAAAGATATAAAAGCAGTATATTTCGTAGGAGCCGGCGGCATCGGTATGAGCGCCATAGCTCGCTATTTCATACATAAAGGACTCGTGGTGGCCGGTTACGACAAGACACCATCGAAACTGACAGAACAGCTGGAGAAAGAGGGTATGCTCATCCACTATGAGGAAAACGTGGACGAGATTCCCCATGCATGCAAGAAACCGGCATCGACTCTCGTTGTTTACACACCTGCCATTCCGCAGGAACACAAGGAACTGGTATATTTCCGCGAGAACAACTTCGACGTGGAGAAGAGAGCACAGGTGCTCGGTATGCTGACACGCACTCACAAGGGGCTTTGCGTGGCAGGCACTCACGGCAAGACAACGACATCAACGATGTGTGCCCATATCATGCATCAGAGTTCTATAGACTGCAACGCTTTCCTCGGCGGCATATCAAAGAACTACGGCACAAACTATATCCTCAGCGAAAAGAGCGACTACGTGGTGATAGAGGCCGACGAGTTCGACCGCAGCTTCCATTGGCTCCGTCCTTGGATGAGCGTGATCACCTCTACCGACCCTGACCACCTCGACATATACGGCACCAAAGAGGCTTATCTCGAAAGCTTCCGCCACTACACCACTCTGATACAGTCTGGAGGCGTACTCATAATCCACAAGAACCTGGAGATGAAGGCTGACGTGCAGGATGGAGTGAAGGTGTATACATACAGCCGCGATGAAGGTGACTTCCATGCGGAGAACGTGAAGATCGGAAACGGAGAAATCACTTTTGACTTCATATCGCCGGTGGAAAGCATCAAGAACGTGAAGCTCGGACAGCCGGTGCCTATCAATATAGAGAATGGTGTGGCTGCTATGGCTATGGCTCAGCTTAACGGCTGCAATGCAGAGGAACTGAAATACGGAATGAAGACTTATCATGGAGTGGACCGCCGGTTCGACTTCAAGATAAAGACCGACAAGCTCGTGTTCATGAGCGACTACGCACATCACCCTAAGGAGATATACCAGAGTGCTAAAAGCATGAGGGAACTGTATAAGGACAAGAAGATAACTGTTATCTTCCAGCCTCATCTCTATACAAGGACAAGAGACTTCTACAAGGACTTCGCCGACAGCCTCAGCCTGCTCGACCGCGTGGTGCTCTGCGACATCTATCCTGCCCGTGAGGAACCGATACCTGGTGTGACGTCGAAACTGATATACGACAATCTGAAACCGGGAGTGGAGAAGGAGATGATACACAAGGAGGACGTATTGAAGTTTGTAGAAGACAACGATTTCGAGGTGCTCGTCGTACTTGGAGCTGGCGACCTTGACAACTACGTGCCTCAAATAGAGAAGATACTGGAGAAAAGGAAATAAACACTACCTGCCGGCGAGCGTCCCTGACTGTCAAGGAAGTGGCTCGCTGGCAGGCTGAATGGAAATGCGACCAAAATACAAGAAACTAATACTGCTGATGCTCGATGTCATACTCTTGGTGTATGTCTTCGTAGCGATGATCTCGTTCAACAAACCGGACGAGAGCAAAAACGTGTGCACAGAGGTGAACATCGTTATCGCCGACCAGAATGCCAACGGCTTCCTCACCGCCAACGAGGTGAAGAAGATGATGAAGGACAGCAGGATGTATCCTCTGAACTTCAAGATGACGGACATACAGCCAAGGCTGATAGAAGACCTGCTGTGCAAGAGCCCGTTCGTGAAGACAGCGGAATGCTACAAGACGAAAGACAACAAGGTGTTCGTGAGCATCACGCAGCGACTGCCGGTGATAAGGATAAAGAGCGAGAGGGGCGACGACTACTATCTCGACGACAAAGGAGGAATAATGCCCAACACCAGCTATACCTCTGACCTTATAATAGCCACGGGCAACATCAGACAATCGTTCGCACGCAACTACATCGCGCCAATGGCAAATATCATAATGGCAAACGACCTGTGGAAGAACATGATAGAGCAGATCAACGTGCTGTCGGACGGTGGAATAGAAATAGTGCCGCGAATCGGAGACCACGTGGTATTCCTCGGATACATGCCTCAGACAAGATATGCATCCAAACGGAAGGAGAAGATTGCTGCATTCGTGGATACGAAACTCACACGACTGGAGAAATTCTACAAATATGGTCTGAGCCAAGTGGGATGGAACAAATATCCGTATATAAGCCTGGAATTCGACAACCAGATAATCTGCAAGAAGGACAGAAACGCCAAAGGCAACCAGGAGACTGCCCCACAAGCGCCTCAGCAGGAACAAAAGCCTGATGCCAACACTCCTGCCGCCCAGCAGTCTGGCGACAGCCATCAGGAAAAGCCGCAGAACGACAGACAAAAGACTGAAAAGAACGAGGCTGAGAAGAACAGTCATAATACAAAGGACAAAAAGACTGAAAGGAAGGAGAACAACCGGAAAAAGTCGGATAAAGCTGCTGACAAAAAGAAGACCGACGGCAAGAGGTCGGACAGGAAGAAAGCTGCAGACAGGAAGTCTTCCGAGAAGAAAGCAGACAAGAAGAAGTCTGCCGAGAAGAAATCGGGAAGCAAAAAGTCTACCGACAAGAACAGACGGTCATAAACCAAGAAACAAATAAAAGCAACCCCATAAAAAATAAGCAATATGCCAGCAAAGGATTTTATAGTAGCAATAGAACTGGGCTCGTCGAAGCTAAGAGGAATAGCAGGACGAAAGAACAATGACGGAAGCATCAGTGTTTACGCCATGGCCAGCGAAGACTCCTCAACGTATATCAAGAAGGGAACGGCACACAACCTGGAGAAGACCATCCAGGGCATCACCAACATCATCGGAAAGCTGAAAGCCGCCCTCAACAGGGAGATTTCGCAGGTGTATGTAGGAGTCAGCGGACAGTCAATCTTCAGCGTCAAGAACGAAATCGTGCGCGACCTGCCGAAAGACACGCTCATCACACAACAGATGGTGAACGAACTGATGGACACTAACCGCAACAAGACATATTCAGACAAGCAAATCCTTGATGTTGCCATACAAGAATACAAAGTGGGCAATGACTACGAGAACGACCCCGCAGGAATTCAGGCTGACCAGCTGACTGGAAACTTCCTCAACATCCTGTGGCGCAAATCGTTCTACGACAAGCTCACCAACTGTTTCGACAAGGCAGGGATAAAGATTGCCGAACTCGACATCGCTCCGCTGGCACTTGCCGACTGCATTCTCGACGATACACGCAAGAGGGCTGGCTGCATGCTTGTGGATATGGGTGCGGCAACGACCACAATGCTCGTATACCACAAGAACATACTGCGCCACATCGCCGTGATTCCTCTCGGAAGCAGCAACATAACCAAGGACATCGCCTCGGCAAACATCGAAGAGGATGTGGCTGAGAAGATGAAGATAAAATACGGCAGCGCATATACCGAACTGGAAGAGCGAGACAAGACGATGGAATACTCCGTCACACCGGAGCAGACCATCTCAAGCGAAAAGTTCCAGCAGATTGTGGAAGCCCGCATACAGGAGATAATAGAGAACGTGTGGGCACAGGTGCCTACAGAATACAAGAAGAAGCTGAACGGCGGCATCGTAATCACCGGCGGTGGTTCCAACATGAAGAACATCACCAAGGCTTTCAGCAAGAAGACGGAGATTGACAAGATAAACATCGTGCAGTTCATCAACGACACCGTGACGACGACCAAGAACATCAACCTCCCCCACGACGGTACGCTGAACACCCTGCTGGGACTGCTCATGAAGGGCGACCAGAGCTGCGACGGAGGCGAGATAAAGACTTCTCTCTTCAATGAAAGCAACCAGCCCGAACAACCTGCTCTGACAAAGACACAGCCTACGGAGCCAAACTATGTGGCTGGTGGAACGGCAGGAGTGAGGACTCCGGCAGAAATTGCCGCTGCTGCGGAACTGCAACGCAAGCAGGACAACGACGAATGGACAAAGGCCGTTGCCGACAACACCATCGGTGCATACCAGAGCTACAAGGAGAAATATCCTAACGGACTGCACACCGAAGAGGCTACAAAGATAATCGAGGAGATTCAGGACAAAGAATCCAAGCCGAAAGACAATATAATCAAGAGGGGCATCTCGGTATTCAAGAGGTGGATTACTGAAGAAAACGAAGAATAATACTACCGACATAAACGAGACATAAGAGAGAGAAAAGACAAAACTGGTAAACAACGAAAGTATATAAGAGATATGGCAGACGATAAGAAAATAGGCATGATGGCATCAGCCTTCGGCGAGCCGGACAAGCCAAGCAGCATAATAAAAGTCATCGGAGTGGGCGGTGGCGGCGGCAATGCCGTAAACCACATGTACCGCGAAGGTATACACGACGTCACATTCGTTCTCTGCAACACCGACAAGAAGGCTCTGAACGACTCTCCTGTCCCCGTGCACCTGCAACTCGGAAAAGAGGGACTGGGAGCCGGAAACAAGCCTGAGAAGGGACGCCAAGAGGCAGAAGACAGTGAGGAGGAGATAAAGCACATGCTCAACGACGGCACCAAGATGGTGTTCATCACTGCCGGAATGGGTGGCGGCACCGGTACGGGTGCCGGTCCTGTAGTGGCACGCATCGCCAAGGAGATGGGTATCCTCACCGTGGGCATCGTGACCATCCCGTTTGAATGGGAAGGCAAGAAGAAGATCCTACAGGCACTCACCGGTGTTGAGAAGATGGCACAGAACGTGGACGCCCTGCTTGTGATAAACAACCAGCGCCTCTTTGACATCTATCCTGAACTATCGCTCATCGACGCCTTCGGCAAGGCCGACGACACACTGAGCGTGGCAGCAAAGAGCATCGCCGAGATCATCACGATGCACGGAATCATAAACCTCGACTTCAACGACGTGAAGACCGTATTGAAGGACGGCGGAGTGGCTCTGATGAGTACCGGCTTCGGCAAGGGAGAGGACCGTCTGAAGAAGGCCATCGAGAATGCCCTCCATTCTCCGCTGCTCAACGACAACGACGTGTTCAACTCGAAGAAGATTCTTCTCAGCGTATCGTTCTCTTCGGAGGGCGAGGACAAGAAGAACGAGCTGATGATGGACGAGATGAAGGCCATCAACGAGTTCATGGACGGCTTCGACGACGACATAGAGACGAAATGGGGAGTTTCCATCGACCCGGAACTGAAGGAGAACGTGAAGGTGACCATCCTCGCCACCGGCTTCGGCATGAAGGTGGAAGACGGCAAGATGAACATCACCGACAAGAACGAGCAGAGTGTGGAGGAGATGCGCAAGACCCGGCAGAAGAAGGACGCCGAGGATGCTCTCATCGACAGCTATTATGGCAAGGGCGGCAACAACAAGGAGAGACCACAGGTGCGCTGCTTCATCTTCGGCAACGACGACCTGGACAACGACAACCTCATCTCTGCCATTGAGTCGATGCCTACCTACAGCCGCAGCAGAACGCAGAACAACGAGCTGATAAAGCTCTCTAAGGGCGATGTGGACAGCGTTTCGCAGACGAAGGTGGGAACGACAACTTCGGGCACTATAAAGTTTGCATAGAATTCAAACACAAAAAAAGTAATAACAATGTTATACGATCAAGTAAGCAACGACATCAAGGAGGCAATGAAAGCCCGCGACAAGGTTCGCCTGGAAACCCTCCGCAACATCAAGAAAGTATTCATAGAGGCTAAGACAGCACCAGGTGCCAACGACACTCTTGAGGACGCTGCCGCCCTGAAAATTCTCGCCAAACTGGCAAAACAGGGCAAGGAGTCTGCCGACACCTTCATCGCCCAGAACCGTCAGGACCTCGCCGACGAGGAACTGGCACAGGTAAAGGTGATCGAGGAGTATCTGCCTAAGCCTCTCAGCGCCGATGAGATTGAAGGCATCGTGAAGGGCATCATCGAGCAGACCGGTGCTTCGAGCATGAAGGACATGGGCAAGGTGATGGGAATGGCAAGCAAGCAGATGGCTGGCAAAGCCGACGGTAAGGTGATTTCAGACATCGTGAAGAAGCTGCTGGCTTAATCACAAAGTCACGTACAAACCAGAATATATGAGTTTCCCCTCATATCCCGGACAATATCACAAAGGAAGCATCACTTCCATGGTTCGTCGGGGATATGAGGGGAAATCTGTATCCGGACCATCTATGGACAATCATTCATTTGTTCTCAAGCCAGGATAACTCTCGCGGAACTCTGCCGGTGTCATGCCATAACGATCCTTGAAAAGGCGCTGGAAGGTGCGCACGGTGGAGAATCCCGATGCCTTGGCAATGCTGTCGATGGTCTGCTTGTTGTCCAAGTCGCGCAGCATACGATAGGCATATTCCAGTCTGTAGTTGTTGATATAGGCTGAGAGATTGGAGAAACCGCTGAAATCCTTTATCACACGCCCCACCCTGTTCCTGTCTGAATGGAACATGTCAACAAGCGTCTGGCGCTGGAAGTCGGGATTAAGATACAATCTTTCGTCGCGGATGGTGCGGTCTATCTGTTCAAAGAGGCTACTTGCATCTTCAGAGTTGTCAGAAGATGCGTCATTTGCGTTTTCAGCCTCTTTGGCAGCCACTGCTGACAATTCCTCGTCCAGACCGGCATTGTCGTCTCTAAGGGCGATTTCCTTGCCTTTTGCGGTTCTCTGTATGGCAACTCTCATCATCTCGCTGTTGCGTTCAGCTTCGCACGCCCTGTTTTCAGCATCTTCAAGTGCCCTTTCTGCCATCTCATACCTGTCTTTATATTCCAATGCCTTCTCTATGGAACTCACAAGAGCCTTGTTCTTGAGCGCCACCACTTGTTTCTGCTTATACAGGCGGAACATATATACCACTACGAATATCACTATTGCCGCGAGCGCTACCAGTGCCACGAGCATTAGCTTGGCGGCAGCCTTGGCATCCTGAGCCTTCATCTGCTCGTCGTGCACCTTGTATACTGACAGTGTGTGTGCCATCAGCGCCATGTTCTGTGCTTCATGCAGCGTGTCTTCAAGATTCAGCGCCCTCCTCAGGTAATGACGCTCCAGCTCGCGGTTCCCCTTGGCAGAAGCGGCACTCGCCTTCAGTTCGAGTTCATCCCTATAGCTTTCGGTTATAGTGTCACCACCGTCTTCCTTGTCAATCTTGGCATATACTGCGAGCATCCTGTCGAAGAGCTTCAGTTCTCCGAGAGCCGGCACTATCATACGCTGGCTGTCGAGGGATTTCGACTGTTCCGACTGGTCAAATTCCTTCAGGCTCTGCATAGCCAGGTCTCTGTTTCCCATTTCGGCATGGGCATTAGACAGGAAAGCCAGCATCTGAGTGCGGTAGAGTTTCAGCATCACGGCGAAGGACTCCTTGTCTTTCTCCCATGCCAGCGGCTTGTCCTTTATTCCTTCCGGATGGGCTATACCCTTGTCGAGCAGGGCAATGACCTTTTCACACAAGTCCACCACATCAGCCGGTCTGTTGAGAATATGCAGTGCCACCACCTTGAGTTTAGATACTATCAGATAACTGTTCAAGCAGTTCCACGAATCGTATTTCATCAGATCGGCAAGAGCCTGGTCTATCATTTTCAGTCCTTCTTCAGAGTTGCCGAGAAGCACCATACCATATCCCACGGTGGCCTTCATCTCGAATTCCTTGTCCTTGCGTCCCAGTTCCTGGGCGAGCGTCTCTGTGGCTGAGGCATACTGCAGCATCGCCGCATTGTTTTCCGAAGCCACTGCCGAGTTTGTCATGAGCGCATAGATGCAGTATGTCAACGTCTTGTCGCCCTTGGTGTCTGAAGCGTCAAGAGCCTGCTGGCAAATTTCCATCACGGAGTCGAAGCGTGCCTCAGCCCGATACACCACGATGGCTTCGAGATATTTCTTCTGTCCCTCGCCTATTCTCTCCTCGTCGTATGCCTTCTTTATCATCCCTTTGGCATGCGACAGGTCGGCGCTGGTCACGATAGTTTCATAAATATGGTTGAAATCGGTGTTTACGTCAACATATGGCGACGTCCTCCTGCCGTTGCCTCCGCAAGCGGCAAGAAGCACCATTACCATCGAGAGCACTGCCAGTGGCAACATTCTGAGGTCCATGATCTTCAGTCTGTTGATCATTGCTCAATAATCTCCATAAGTTAATAAAACACTATTGATATCTGATAAAAGGCAAGTCTTGCCTCTGTGGGCATCAACCCAGCACTCCGTCGAAGAATGTATGGAGTGCCTGGCGTACGGAGCGTAGTCCGAACTGTTCGGTATGTATCTCCGACAGTGGCAGCCAGAAACATTCGGCGGCATCGTCGGAAGCCTTGAGCTGCGTCTCGTCTGCCACCTTGCAGAGGAAGAACATGTCAAGGGTACGTACGTCGAAACCTGAGAATCTATAGACATTCGGCTGGCTGAACTGGTATTTCATATCCACCACGTCGAGTGCCGTCTCTTCCTTTATCTCTCTTTTCATCGCCTGTTCCACGGTCTCGCCCATGTCGCAGAATCCACCGGGCAGGTCGAGCATCCCCTTGGCTGGCTCCAGCTTGCGACGCTCCACGAGGAGCTCGTTCTTGGAGTTGAGGATGAAGGCGGCAACTGCTGCAGCCGGATTGAGATAGAATTCAAAACCGCAATTTTCACACTTTCTGCTCTTTTCACTTGCTTCCACGAAATGCGAGCTGCCGCATTTCGGACAGTATCTGAATTGTTCCAATACGTGCATAATGTATGTTTTTAAGTGATGCTGACAATGGCCGTCGTAGCCTTTGCGACTGCAATATTACAAAAAAAATGTTTAAATCAATGTGAATGGAGGGAGTTTCTTGCGTATGTCAGTTTTTTTTGCGAATATTGCATTAGCAAACTGCTACTCATGTCGTCTTCCGACATGGGGAATAATCAAAATACGACAACTACGGAAATGAAAAGAGCAAGAATGATTCTGACTGCCCTCCTTGTGGCAGGCACGGCTTGTGTGGCCAACGCCCAGAAGGGCATAAGCATGAACTTATGGAACAACAATGCGCCGAACGACAACGGTGACGCCCAGGACACTGCAAAGGTGTGGGTATACAAGCCGGCAAAGGCTGACAACATCGGCAGATGCGTGGTGATATGCCCGGGCGGAGGATATTCGCATCTGGCAATGGCGCACGAGGGACACAACTGGGCTCCGTTCTTCAACAATATGGGCATTACGGCGGTGGTGCTGAAATACCGCATGCCTCACGGCAACTGCGAGGTGCCCATAGCGGATGCTGAAGAAGCGCTGAAACTCGTGCGCCGAAACGCTGCGGCATGGGGAGTGAAGGCCGACCAAGTGGGCATAATGGGATTCTCTGCCGGCGGACACCTTGCCTCCACTATTGCAACTCATTCGAAAGGTAACGCCAGACCAGACTTCCAGATTCTCTTCTATCCCGTGATAACGATGATGCCAGACATCACTCATCAGGGCAGCCACGACAACTTCCTCGGCAAGGATGCCAAGAAGAAGGATGAGAAACTGTATAGCAACGACGCCCAGGTGTCGCGAACTACACCGCGTGCCATCATCCTGCTTGCCGACGACGACCGTGTCGTGCTGCCGGCAAACGGAGTGAACTACTATAACGAACTATACCGCCACGATGTGCCGGCAAGCCTGCATGTCTTCCCGTCGGGTGGCCACGGCTTCGGAATAAGGGAGTCGTTCAAATACCACACCGAAATGGAACTCATGCTGAAGGCGTGGTTGAGAAGTTTCTGACACCAACGGCAGGAAACGTCAACCCAGCAGCTGCTTCAGCTGCTCGAAGGAATCTGCAATCTCGATGTGCCTGTGGTAGTCGCCGCGGATCATTCCGCGCTGCTGCAGGTCGTCGAGCAGAGCAATGAGGGTGTTCCAGAAGCCGTTGATGTTATAGAGTATCACCCTCTTGTTGTGATAACCTATAGTTGAAGAGGCTGCCACGGTGAAGATCTCGTCGAGGGTGCCCAGTCCGCCGGGAAGCGCCACCACTACATCGCTCTTGAGCAGCATCAGGTCCTTGCGGTCGCTGAGATTGTCGCAGGGTATCTCCACGCTGAGGTATTGGCTCACGTGTCCGTTCTCTTCTATTTTCGACGGCACCACGCCGATTGTCATGCCTCCGGCTTCATAGGCTGCCTTGGCTACACACTCCATCAAGCCCATGTCGCAACCGCCAAACACGATGGAATCGCCGTTTTTTGCAAGCCATTCCCCTAACTCTCTCGTTTTCTCAAAATAAACCGGCTCTATATTCTCATTTGCCGAACAGAATATCGCTACTTTCATATTTCCGTGATTTTTTTCCTTTGTGCCGTCTGCGGATGTGACCATTATCTCCAAGCGGCAAGGTATCCCACCTGAGAATACTTGCTCCGCATCCCCATAGTAACGGCTGATATTTTGTTGTCGGGTGTAAAGGTAATGCATTTCTCGCTGATATGGGCATGCTTTTCTCCACGTTTTTGTAACTTTGCACAAAATAACCGTTTTCTATATGAATTGGAAAGAACTGATTTCTAACAAGCGCCTCGGACAGGAAGACCGCCACATAGAGCGCCATGACGACCGCAGCGAGTTCAAACGCGACTACGACCGTCTGATTTTCTCTGCTCCCTTCCGCCGCATGCAGAACAAGACTCAGGTGTTCCCGCTGCCGGGAAGCATCTTCGTTCACAACCGTCTCACACACAGTCTGGAGGTGGCGAGCGTGGGAATGTCGCTCGGCAACGACGTGGCGGCGGCGATAATAGAAAAGCAGCCGGAACTGGACAAGACGCTGTTTCCGCAGATCGGCACGATAGTGAGCACGGCATGTCTCGCCCACGATATGGGAAACCCGCCGTTCGGACATTCCGGTGAGAAGGCGATACAGACGTTCTTCACAGAGGGCAAAGGGGCTTTCCTCAAAAACGAGATCAGCGAGGGTACATGGAACGACATAACCCACTTCGAGGGTAATGCCAATGCCTTCCGTCTGCTTGCCCACAGATTCAAAGGGCGTCGCGACGGTGGATTCGTAATGACATACTCCACGCTCGCCTCAATAGTGAAATATCCGTTCGAATCGGCTCTCGCCGGAGACCACGGCAAATTCGGATTCTTCTGCACGGAGAAGGAGATATATCAGAAAATAGCCGATGAATTGGGCATTATCCGTCATTCTCAGTCTGGCGCTCCGCTTGCCTATGCCCGTCATCCGCTGGTGTATCTGGTGGAAGCGGCTGACGACATCTGTTATGAGATAATGGACATTGAGGATTCTCACAAACTGAAGATTCTTTCGTTCGAGCAGACAAAGGACCTCCTGCTCGGATTCTTCGATAAAAGCGTGAAAAACAGTATCGAAAAGCGTATCAAGGACGAAGGAATCACCGACGACAACGAGAAGGTGATTTATATGCGTGCCTGCGTGATAGGCAAATTGGAGAACGTGTGTGCGAGGGCATTCATCGACCACGAGAAGGAGATTCTCGACGGCACTTTCAAGGGATGTCTCATCGACCACATCCCGGAACCTCAGCGAGAAGCATACAAAAGGTGCACAGAGGTGTCGTTCAACAGGATATACAAGAGCAAACCGGTGCTCGACGTGGAACTGAGCGGTTTCAAGATTATGGAAACGCTGATGGAGATAATGACCGAAGCTGCGGTGCATCCCGACAGGTTCTACTCCAAACAACTGATAAGCAGGGTGAGCAGCCAGTATGACATCACGTCGCCGAATCTGGAGACGAGAATCATGGCGGTAGTCGACTATATCAGCGGCATGACCGACGTGTATGCTCTGGACATTTACCAGAAGATCAACGGTATAAGCCTGCCTATCGTATAGGATTCGAAAGACAGGCGAATTGGTAGTCTAATGAATATTTTGCACCTTTATATGTAAAAACCAAACAGTTACAAAGATATTAATTAGACTACCAATTAAAAAGTTACTGGAGTATTCATTATTACAGATGAGTATTACAAACATTTTGGGGATAGACTATCTGCGCCATTTGTCAAATCCGGAAATTATCGGTATCGCCAATTTGATATTGGGGTGTTCTGCATAATTAAAACTACCACAAACGATTTCAGTCTTGTACAAATCATTTTCCCGCCTTGGACAAAGGATAAATCCATAATAATTTGCATATTCAAAATCAAACTTGGTGGTATCCTTTAATAAAATATGGTCCTTAATTTTGTTTTTAGAAAAAAGAGCTTCACACATTTCTGCATACTCTCCAACATACGGTAATATTTCCGAATCACTCGTTTTTAAAGAATATTTAAATAAAGAAAAGTTCGGCACATATTCTACAGGAATTATATAAGCAGAATCTATTATATTGTTTATAATATTGACTTCTGGCTTATCTTTGCAGCTATAAATACAATCCAAAGAACTGCACAAAAAGTTGAAAGACATAGGCCACTCTCCTTTCCTTTGGTATATGGCAGATACATAATACCCCTTGAATGGCTTGAAATCATACAAGTCTTGTGAAAAAATTAATGATTCAAACATACAAGTCAAGAGTAAACATAATAACAACTTTCTCATATCTCATTTTAGACTATCCGCGACATTTGTCGGTATACTTATTTTGAATGCCCATATAATAGAATTTTAGAGTCGGAACGTTGAAGCAATATAAAACCGACCCCTCCATCAGCACCTCTTGGTAGCCAAGAACTATTTGACCATCTCTCATTACCTATATTTGTAACTGTTATTGGTAATAAGATATTATCATCTGATTTATCGTTAAATATAGAATTTAAGATTATAATAGACAATTTTGCCGACATTTCTTCCGTAGACACGATTCCTCCCTTTAATTTTTTGACCGAAGAATCTTCTTTATAAGAGTTTCCCGATTTATCAAGCGCAACAAGACATTGTTTTTCACCATGATAATGAAATCTTATAGTATTATATTGTGCCTCATTTCTTCCATCACAGAAGAAGGCAAGATATAAAGAAATTCCAAAGACAAACGTGATAAATATGTAAACGATTCTATTCATAACTGTTTATATAAAGTATTTTACCGTCTCTTTTCTGCATGAGCAACAACAATTTATCTGAATCATTTCGATATATAGCCCACAACTCTTTATTCACAGAATAGATTTTGAACTCATCGCTATTATTCAAGTCTTTCTTTAAATGCTCTCTTATTATAACACAAGCTATATTTGAAGCAACTTTGACATCGTTTATAAGAGTATCATTCATATACCCGTTTACATAAATGCTATCTTGAATATCATCAGATGACATCTTTTCAAATCCTCCACTGACGTACCACCTAATGGGCTCATTATTGGGGCAATTATTTTTATAAAGCCATATTAATATATTGACTATAGTAAAAACACCAACCAAATATAATATCTTATTTATATTTTTCATAAAGAACATTTCGCATTATTTCTAATATTTCACTATATTACTTTTGGTTCATATCGAAGGTTGGACAATCCTTATATATATAATTGTTTTTGAAGCATCTCCATATCGTCACCGCAGTTCGGGATAAGCAACCTCACCCCCATTCATCAGAAAGTCTTCAGAAACCATCAGGCAATCTGGTTTCCGGATGATTTCAGAATTCAAAGTCGAGTGTCAGCTCTTCGGGAGGCAGGAGAGTGAAAGAACGGCGATGGAATGGCGTAATACCGCATTCACGGATAGCCTGACGGTGTTTCTTAGTTGGGTAGCCCTTGTTGCTCTTCCAGTCATACTGCGGATAGTCTTCCGCCAGGCGGTCCATATAGTCGTCGCGGTATGTCTTGGCGAGGATGCTCGCCGCAGCGATGGAGAGGTATTTGCCGTCGCCCTTCACGATGGTGGTGTATGGAAGGTCGCGGTAGGGCTTGAAGCGGTTGCCGTCTACTATCACCGCTTCGGGACGCACCTTGAGCTGGTCTAAAGCACGGTGCATGGCGAGGATACTCGCATTGAGGATATTTATCTCGTCAATCTCTCCAGGCTCCACGATGCCAACAGCCCAGTCTACGGCATCGTGTTCTATTATCTCGCGAAGCTGCTTGCGCTTGCGGTCGCTGAGTTTCTTCGAATCATTGAGCAGTTCGTTCTCATAATCGGGTGGCAATATAACGGCGGCAGCAAAAACGCTTCCGGCAAGACAGCCTCTGCCGGCTTCGTCGCAGCCTGCCTCAACGAGACCTTCGTAATAATGTTTTTCCAGCATTGTATACTTCTCTTTTTGTTTCGGACAATATCTTTATATCTTTCAAAGTATAAAGGTACGAATTATTTCCGACATATCAAAAAGATATACAGCGAGTTTTATCTTTTAGCCCGAATGACCGATTTGGCGTTAGTCTTGTATAAGAAACCTGTAAGATTAGCCAAATAATAAAGGTGACTAAATATATGCCAGAAATCCCCCCACACCGTGGGGAACGGAACCCCCTAATGTGGGGTGTGATTCCCCACGATAGGGGGAGATTTCGAAGGTTATGCTTAAGATGACAAATTATGGCTCTACGTCCCACTGAATAGGCACGTTCTTCATCGTGATGTATCCTCTGATTGCCGCATCAACATACAGTCCGAGCTTCAGCACCTGCATCACTTTGGCGGTCTTCTTCACATTCTCGAATCTTGTATAGGTACCATCGAGCTTCAGTTTCACATAAACTCCCTCGCTGACATCATAATAGTCGGATGTGGTGCCGCCGTCTGGCGTATAAGATTCACCGTCTTGGTCAACGAACATTGTTATGCTGCGAAGGTCTGAATTAGGATTTACTCCTAATTCTGTTGAAATACAACGACACCAGCCAACTGCATTGACCACAAATGGGCACGATGCTTGCCCAAGTGAGGCAAGGTGCTTTCTCAAGTGGGGCACGCTGCTTGCCCCTGTTGGGCAGATTTGCTGTCAGACGTCTGCCCAATAAGTGAATGTTATTATACCTATACTCTGGTTTTCTGGATTCTGCCAACGCATACTATTCCTGTAGTATGAATTACTCACAGCTGACATTCCTTTCATCTGGTATTTCCTCACATCTGACAATTCCTTTCATCAGCAAACCATCCAGACAATTGCCTGACAATCGCCAGACAACCAACTGTCTGTTTATCAGAATATTACAACAGAAAACCAGATAGTCTGACAGTTTTTTGAAAATTCTTGTTTTTTACTAAAAATCAGCGTTATGGGCAACTTTTACTCATATCGAGTAATTTAAACCCCAACCGGTCATTAGGCCGTTAGATGTAGTATTTTATGACTGCTTGGATTTTGGTTGGTTAAATTAATTCCACCAACTGGTAATATGTTATATCATATTTAACAGAAATAGTCTGCCATGTGAACTTATTGTGCAAAAACTCCATATATCTTTGCAACAGGAAGAGGAAAACAGGGCTATCTGTCCCGAACCGGTCATCATAGGTTTGGATAAGCTCAAGACCCTACAGGGCTTCTTCGGGAGAGAAAGGACAAAGTAAAAACAGAAAATAAAAAACTTAAGGATATGGAGAAGAAAATGATTTTGACAACTGGCGTGAAAGAGAATGAGAACATTGATTTCACGGAGCTTATCAGCAAGATAGGCGCATGGGCATCAGAACCGGTCCGCCTGTTGGGCGAATACTACTCGAGCGTGCTGGAAAAAAAGCTGTCTATCGGTCAGACATGGCGCCTGATAGAGGTGCAGCTGGCATTCTTCGCCTGCATATTCCCTGCCGACCTGTCGGTGGCTGTCCGTCTGTTAGCCGTTGCATGGCTCGGTTCGGCAGTGACAAGGTGCAGGAAGGCAATGAAGAAGTAATACCATGGAAAACACCTTATATACTTTCAATTTCACAAAATGACGGAAACGGCGACAGACCTCAAGCGAGAGGCTGCCGCCGTTTTTTCGTTATCGTTTCAACCCAAATCGGTCGTTTGGGTAGGGTGATTACTTATTTGTCGATTCCCATCTCCTTGAGCAGACGGTCTGCATGACCCCACTTGTCCATGAGATAGATTACATAGCGCATGTCAACGCCGATGCAACGGGCGAGTACCGGATCGAAACGGATGTCGCTTGAGAGTGAATCCCAGTTGCCGTCGAAGGCGAGACCGATGAGGTTTCCGTTGCCGTCGAACATCGGTGAACCGGAGTTACCACCGGTGATGTCGTTGTTGGTGAGGAAGCAGAGCTGCATCTTTCCGCTCTCCTTGTCGGTATATCGACCGAAGTCTTTTGCCGACATCAAGTCCTTCAGCTCTGGCTCAGCGTAATAATCCACTACCTTGTCGCCGGTGTTCATCTTCTCAACGATGCTCTCTGAAGTGGTGTAGTAGCCTGCTGGCTTACCGCCGACTACGAGGTCTTTCACCTGTCCGTAGCTCAGACGCATAGTGAAGTTGGCGTCGCTATAGTGTGGCAGGTCTTCCTCCATACGCACCTTGGCGTCGCAGAGGTAGCGCTCCTGCTGCTTGATTTCCGGAGCGAGGGCACGGATCTTCTCGATTACTTCGTCATAGATAGCCTTGATGTCGAGACCATACTGCACACCCGGGTCGTTCTTGTAGTTCTTCTTGTTGAAGAATATCTTCTCACCGCTCTTCATGAGGATAGACTTGGCGTAGAGATAGTCAACGAACTTCTTGTAGTCGCCGCCGAAGTCCTTGTCAATCTTGGCATAGCAAGCCGGCAGATACTTGGCGTCTACATGCTCACGGTAGTTCTTGAGCAGAGCTGCCATAACGTCCTTGTCGAGAGCCTCGTCCCAAGCATTGCTGTTGTCCTCGAACTGCACATACTGCTTTGCCGGCTTGTCCTTAGGACCCTTCACTTCCATTCCTCCGAGCACCTGCAAAGCACGTGTGTTGAACTCGCTGGTACGGTTGAAAGCCTCAATCCAGTTGGTGAACACATACTGCACGTCGAAGCGCTTGGCGTAGAGGTCTTTCATCTTGTCGAAATCAAGTTTGCCCTTCAGATAGCCTGTGCTGTCCTGATAAGCCTTGATGCGCTGCTCGAACTCCTGCTTCTGACGGATAATACCGATGGAATCGATACATTTGTTCATTCCGATGGAGTTCTTCCAGTAGTTGGAGCTCTGTGCATACTTGGAATCATACTTGATTCTCACTGCCTCGTCGGCACGCATGTGGCGGATCATGATCTGCTGCTTCACGCCACGCACCTGTGCACGTGGGGCATTGTCGGCATCGCGACGCTCCTTGATACCGTATGATGAGAGGTAACGGTTGGTGGTGCCCGGATAACCGATTGTCATGGCGAAGTCGCCATCCTTGTATCCGTCGAGAGATACCTTGGTCCAATGCTTCGGACGATAAGGCACATTGTCCTTAGAGTATGCTGCAGGACCGTTTGTCTTAGGATCGGCATAGATACGGAAGACAGAGTAGTCGCAGGTCTGGCGCGGCCACATCCAGTTGTCGGTCTCGCCACCGAACTTACCCATAGACTTAGGCACGGTGAAGACGAGGCGCAAGTCGGTGAAATCGCGGTATGTAGTGGCGTAGAACTTGTTGCCTTCGAAATATGGCTTGATTTCAAGACGGAGTGTAGGGTCTGCAGCCTTCACCTCCTTAGACATCACATTCTCGATGGAATCGAGGAATTCTGACTGCTTGTTGATAGGCAGGTTGTAGAGTCCCTTCTTGGTGAGCTCGTCAGTGATATCCTTCTGCTCCACCATGAAGCTCACGAACATGTTCTCGTTTGGCAACTCCTCCTCATAGCTCTTGGCATAGAAGCCGTTGAGCATATAGTCGTGTTCTACAGTAGAATGACTGCGGATAGCCTCGAAACCACAGTGATGGTTGGTAAAGACGAGTCCGTCTGGCGACACCACTACACCGGAACAGAATCCAGAGAAGTTGACAACAGACTTCATGATGGCGTCGTCGCCACTGTAGAGTGCGTCGTAAGGCAGGTTGAAACCGTAGGTCTTCATCTGCTCATACACTGCCTGGGGAAGGTTGTAGAGAGTCCACATTCCCTCGTCAGCCTTGGCGCTGCCAGCAGACAGAGCCAACAGTCCTGCTAACAGGATTGATGATTTCTTTCTCATTTTTCGTATATTTAATTTAAAGTTTCGGCAAAAATACGATATATTTTCCAACTGTACTTGCTTGTGGATGAAAATATCGCTTTTTAATCCTCATAATTTCTCAATTTCTCCGCTGATGCCTGTCATTTGCGGAAATGCCTGCCAATCACGGGCAATCCGCTGAGCGGAAAATCCTTCTTCACGATATATGCTATGAAGAGGACGCCAAGCACTGTATTCACCGTCAGGGCGAGCGGTGTGGAGAGTCTGGCATTTGCCGTGGTCATGCAGAAATACAGCACTACGGTGATCAGAACATAAACGGAGATGTCTTTCATCGGATAGGCAATGGGATACTTGCGCTGTCCCACGAAATACGAGAGCACCATCGCCGTGGCGTATCCCGCGAAACCAGCCCAGGCGCATGCCATATATCCGTAGCGAGGCACGAATATAACGTTGACCGCTATCAGCACGGCGCATCCCGCACCTGAAAAATACGCTCCCCAGATGGTCTTGTCGATGAGCTTATACCAGAAGGAGAGATTGAAATACACTCCCATCATTATCTCTGCCGCCATGACGATAGGCACCACACGCAGTCCGTCCCAATAGTCGCGGCCGATGATATGGCGCAGCACATCCATATAGCCCACCACCACGAGGAAGGCAAGGAGGGTGAAGATGATGAAGTATTTCATCGCCTTGGCATAGGTCTCACGGTTATCCTTGTCTTTAGACTTGCCGAAGACGAACGGTTCGTAGGCATAGCGGAACGCCTGTGTTATCATAGCCATGATCATGGCTATCTTGCTTGCCGCGCCATAGATGCCGAGCTGCGAATGGGCATCGCTTCCTTTATATATATAAGGGAAGAGAATCTTGTCGGCTGTCTGGTTGAGGATGCCGGCGATGCCAAGCACGAGGATGGGCCAGCTATAGCTGAGCATGCGGCACAGGAGCGCTTTGCTGAACGAATATTTCTGTGCTACGAGTTCCCGCCAGAAGAAGAACGTGAGGATGGCTGAACAGAAGAGATTGACATAGAACGCATAACCTGCTCCCACCGTAGGGTCGTAGATGGCGGATATGAACCCGGTGCCGCCGTTTGCCTCGTAGATATTGGGCAGAATGAGGAAGAACACGATATTGAGGGTTATCGCCATGAAGATGTTGAGGAGTTTCAGGGCAGCGAACTTTATCGGGCGCTTCTTATACCTGAGGTATGCGAACGGTATGCACTGGAAGGCATCGATGGCAACGGTAATCGCCATCACCCATATATACGACTGGTGGTCGGCATAGCCCATAAAGGCGGATATGGGATTGATGAAGAGCAGCACGAGGGCTATGAACATCAGTGAGGTGAAGCCCACACTGATGAGCGTAGTGGTATATACAGTCTGCGGATTCTCTTCTTCTTTGTTAGCGAAGCGGAAGAAGGTGGTCTCCATTCCGTATGTCAGTATCACCATCAGCAATGCCGTATAGGCATAGACATTGGTTATGACACCATAGCCGCCGCTCGCTGCCGACAGCTTTGCCGTGTATAGCGGCACGAGAAGATAGTTGAGGAATCTTCCTACGATACTGCTCAATCCATAGATTGCCGTATCCTTAGCGAGTGATTTTAAATTTGCCATTTGTTTATGTTTGTTTGTCAGCGGCATGGTCAGGATGCCTTGCCGCTATGCTGTTTTCTGTTTCTTGTTGACGTGTATGCAGGTATTCTGCCCCTATGTTGCATCAGAAGAACATATAGCATATCGCTATCGCCGCGATTACTCCGGCAAGGTCTGCCAGAAGTCCGCATGCCACGGCATGTCTGGTGTATCTGATGCCCACGCTGCCGAAATATACGGCGAGGATATAGAAAGTGGTGTCGGTGGAGCCCTGGAACACGCAGCTAAGCCTGCCCACGAAGGAATCGGCACCGTATGTCGTCATGGCGTCTACCATCATTCCACGTGCTCCGCTGCCGGAGAGGGGTTTCATGAGTGCCGTTGGCAACGCTTCCACGAAATCGGTGTTTCCGCCCAACACTCCTACTGTCCATTTTATTCCGTCGATTATCATGTCCATGGCTCCCGACGCACGGAACACTCCGATGCCCACGAGTATTGCCACGAGGTATGGTATTATCCTGACTGCGGTCTGGAATCCTTCCTTCGCTCCTTCGATGAAAGCGTCGTAAACGTTGATTTTCTTCCTCACTCCTGCCATGATGAACCCCACGATGATAGTCATGAGCAGGATATTCGCCACCGTGTTGCTCACTATGTTCATCTGGTCTTTGTCGAGCTGTCCGAATCCCCATATAATGCCTGCCACGGCGAGCGACATGCCGCCGACGGTGAGCAGCATCACCTTGTTGAGAAGGTTGATGCGCTGATAGAGGCTCGTGATTATTATTCCTGCCATAGTGGAGAAGAATGTGGCAAGGAGGATGGGGATGAATATGTCGGTGGGCTGTGCCGCTCCGAGCTGCGCCCTGTATACCATGATGCTGACGGGAATCAGCGTCAGTCCGCTGGTATTGAGCACAAGGAACATTATCATCGGATTCGTTGCCGTGTCCTTCTTCGTGTTGAGCTGCTGCAGCTGTTCCATTGCCTTCAGTCCGAGCGGCGTCGCCGCATTGTCGAGTCCGAGCATGTTGGCGGCTATGTTCATGAATATGGAGCCAGTAACGGGATGCCCCTTAGGTATGTTGGGAAAGAGCTTGCAGAACACCGGCGAGAGCAGCCTTGCCAGTGCATTCACCATTCCGCCCTTCTCTCCCACCTTCATTATGCCGAGCCACAGCGAAAGGACGCCGGTCAGTCCGAGGGAAATCTTAAAGGCTGCCTTCGACGACTCGAACGTGGACCCCATCATCTCCGGGAACACTTCGAAGTCGCCCATGAAGATCAACTTCACCAACGCTATGACGAAGGCTATGACGAAAAACGCTATCCAAATGTAATTCAGCACCATGCTTGATAATGTTTTGGTTATTTTATGTTGTATTGTCTGTTTTCCCTGTTGTATCTGTCCTTGCCGGTTATTTAGCGGAAAAACATCCGTCAGTAGGTCACATAATGGCTGAGCCTTTCTATGTCTGCCGGCGTGAACGATTTCAGCAGGCGCAGGTCTCTGAGTGACTTTATATCTCCGCGCAGCCGACGGTAGTCAACGATGTCGCGTGCCTGGTAGTAATTGATGTATGGATGCTGGCGGAGTTTTGAGAACGACAGCTTGTTGATGTTAAGCTTCGTCACCGCCCTTTCGTCCACGCTGACATACTGGAGAGCCTGTTCGGGCAGTCCATCTATCTCGAGCAACTGCCTTGCGGAATAGAAGCCTCCCAGCCGCTCGCGCTTTCTCACTATAGCGATGGCGTATCCGCTACCTATTCCCGGCACCCGTTTCAGCAGTGTAGTGTCGCTGGTGTTGAGCGGCACGGTCTCTCCGGGGCGCAGCTTACGTGGAAATTTCAGTGTATCTCTCGGCGGAGCGTCATTGTATTCTGCCGATGGCGAGCCATGGCGGTCGTAGGCGGAACGGTCATCGGCATACAGCTCCGATGCCGGTCTGTAGTCTGCACTGATGCGGATATATGGTTCGAGCGCTCTGTACTGCTTCACGGTAAGTCCGTAGAGGCGCGCAAAATCCTTCGGCTCCCGGTATACTCCTCCGGAAGCACGATAGCGGTATATATTTCTCACCATCCATTCGCTCAGTCCGAGCCTCAACAATTGTGTGCTGTCTGCCGTATTGGGATCAAAGGGGAAGAGTTCGGCTTTTCTTCCCTCCACATTATAATATTCTTTCTCTCCAGCGCCAAGAGCCTTCCCGCCAGCCACCGCAGTGCTGTCGGCAGGGGTTCCGACGAAGAAATCATCGCCGGAACAGACCACGAAATATGATGTCACCGCCAGAATTATGACGAGACTGACGATGAATATCGTCGCTATGCGGTCTGACTTCGTGAAATAAAAGAAATCTCCTAATGGCATCCCTGGCTTTTTTATTGTATTGTAAGCAAGACTATCCCTCCCGCAGATTCGTCAACGGGAAGGAATCGGCATTTGCTGTCGGTTGGTCAACGAAACTCCTCCGGCAATTGGTTGCGCCACAGCACAAAAGGCATCTGGCGAAGATAGGAGTTATAGAATCTGGCGTCTCCAGTCACTTCTTTTGCGATGAAACCGGGCTTTTCGAATGCCTCGTCTTCACTCTGAAGCTCCACCTCTGCCATCACGAGCCCTTCGTTGTCGCCATAGAACTCGTCTACTTCGAAGGTGTGTCTGCCTCTCTTCACAAGGAACCGCGTCTTGTCGATGATTCCCGGTTCACAGAGTTGCATCAGGTGTTCCGCCTCATCGAGGGTTATCTCCTTCTCAAACTCATAGCGCGAGAGTCCTCCGTCTACCGACGGTCCCTTGATGGTAAGGTATCCCTTCTCATCGCGGATGCGCACACGCACCGTGCGGCCATGACCGCTGCATATGTACCCCTGCTTGATGCGCGACGACGAATAAGCCTGTCGCTTGTATTCGTCGTCGCGTTTGTGCACGAGGAACTTTCTTTCTATCTCAAGTCCACTCATCAGCAGTCTTTCCTTGATTAACCTTGTGTCGCAAAATAGATGATGAATGCCAATGCTCCTATGGCGAGGGCACCCAATATCCAGTTGAACACCTTTACTCCTTCTTTAGCCTGGCGCTCCTGATAGCGCTCGCGGCGGTCTTTTCCTTTCTTGCTCATAGTACAAAATTATTTAGATCCATAATCATATTGCCGTTCTGCGAAGAAGCCCTGCCGACGACATGCGATTACATTAATGATATTATTTGCAATTACAATAATAGTATTATTGCTGTTCGTCGTTCACGGGGAACTCCATGAGATACGCCTTTATGAATCCGTCGATCTTGCCGTCCATCACTCCGTCCACATCAGAGGTCTGATAGTTGGTGCGGTGGTCTTTCACACGACGGTCATCAAAGACATAACTTCTTATCTGGCTTCCCCACTCTATCTTCTTCTTTCCTGCCTCAATCTTCGCCTGTGCCTCGAGACGCTTCTTCATGGCGCGGTCGTAGAGCTGCGACTTGAGCAGTCGCATGGCGTTGTTGCGGTTTTCGAGCTGCTTGCGGCTCTCGGTGTTCTCGATGAGGATTTCTTCCTCCTCGCCGGTATCAGGGTCGACATACTGGTAGCGCAGACGCACTCCGGTTTCCACCTTGTTCACGTTCTGTCCTCCGGCTCCACCGCTTCTGAAGAGGTCCCAGCTCACTTTCGACGGGTCTACATACACCTCTATGGTATCATCGACGAGCGGCGACACGAACACACTGGCGAAGCTCGTCATTCTCTTGCCCTGCGCGTTGAACGGCGACACTCTGACGAGGCGGTGTACTCCGTTCTCGCTCTTCAGATATCCGTAGGCGTATTCGCCGCCTTCTATCTCCATGGTGACGCTCTTTATTCCGGCCTCGTCGCCCTCCTGCAGGTTGCTAATCGTAACTTTGTGGCCATGCGACTCAGCCCATCTCATATACATACGCATGAGCATCGATGCCCAGTCCTGGCTCTCCGTACCGCCGGCTCCCGAGTTTATCTTCAGCACACAGTCCATAGGGTCTTCCTTCTGGCGCAGCATGTTCATAAGCTCCAGGTCTTCAATCGCCTTTATCGCCTTGGCGTAGTCTTCGTCCACTTCCTCCTCGGTCACCATATCGTCGTGGTAGAAGTCGAAGGCGAGCTGCAGCTCGTCGGCATAGGTACGCACCTCCTTATATCCGGTGATCCATTTCTCAATGCCCTTCACCTTCTTCATCTGTTCCTGCGCCCTCTGCGGGTCGTCCCAGAAGTCAGGAGCCTGCGTGCGAAGCTGTTCTTCTTCAAACTCCACCTTCTTCTTGTCGATTTCCAGATATTTGTGCAGAGCGTCGGCACGCTCCAACACGTCTTTCAATTGATCTTGCGTTATCATTATTCTTCTTGTATATGGTATGGCGAGGAGTTACTCGGCATACATTTTTTCTATTTCGTTCTTATAATGCTCGTTAATCACCTTTCGGCGCATCTTCAGGGTGTTTGTCAGCTCTCCGCTCTCCATAGTGAACGGCTTGGGCAGCAGCGTGAATCGCTTTATCTGCTCATAGTGGGCGAGCTGCTGCTGCAGCGTTTCTATGCGTTCGGTTATCATCTGGTGTATCTTGCCGTTGCTGCAGAGGTCTTCTCTTGACGTGAAGCTGATGCCGTTGGCCTGGGCGTATTTCTCGAGGGCACCGTATTCGGGAATGATGAGTGCCGACACGAACTTGCGCTGGTCAGCGATAATCACTATCTGGTCGATGAACTTGTCGACGAGCAGCTTCGCCTCTATCATCTGTGGTGCGATATATTTTCCGTTGGATGTCTTGAAGAGGTCTTTTATCCTGTCTTTCAGGAACAGTTCACCGTCTTTCATATATCCCGAGTCGCCAGTCTTGAAGTATCCCTCGTCGTCGAACGACTGTGCGGTAATATCGGGTCTGTTGTAGTAACCCTTGGTGATGGTAGGGCCTTTGAGGCACACCTCGCCCTCATCGCTGATCTTTATCTTTATGTTGTGGATAGGTCTGCCCACCGACCCTATGGTATAGGGTTTCTCTCCCACTCTGTCGCAGGTCACGGTGGCAAGGCTCTCCGTCAGTCCGTAGCCCACCACCATGGTGAGTCCGATGGAATGCACGAATTCCTCAACATGTGACGACACGGTGGCTCCTGCCGTCGGGAAGATGTTGGTGTGTTCGAGTCCCAGCTCGTGGCGCACGAGACTGAACAATGTCTTGTTATACATCTCATACTCCATGTGCAGTGCCAAAGGCGGACGCTTTCCGCGGCTCAGATATTCGATGTTGTGCTTTCTGCCCACGGCAAGGGCGTGTTTGAAGAGTTTGCGCTGTATGGGGTTCGCACTGTCTATCTTCTCCTTCACTCCTGTATAGACCTTCTCCCAGAAGCGCGGCACGGCGCACATGCTCGTGGGATGTGTCTCCTTCATTGACTTCTGCACTTCGTGCGGATCGGTGTTCACAATCAGCGTAGCACCCTCCGAGATACACAGTATCGTCCATCCCTTCTCAAAGATGTGGGCATAGGGCAGGAAGTTGAGCACGCGGTCGTTCTCCGTCACCTTCACCGCCCTGTCGTTGGCTTCAATGGCGGCACTATACTGCAGATGACTGAGCATCACCCCCTTGCTGTCGCCGGTGGTTCCGCTGGTATACAGGATATTGGCGAGGTCGTCGGGCGACGCCTCCTTATATAGTTTTTCCACTTCGGTCTGGCGCGGCAGGTTCTCGCCGAGTTTCAGGAAGTCGGTGAAATATACGGCGTTGGAATCGTTGGGGTCGATCTTCACGTTGTTGTCGAAGATGATGATACGCTCCATCGTAGGACAGTGAGAGAACACGCGGTGTGCCTTGTCATACTGCTCCTGCTCTCCCACGAAGAGGAAACGTACCTGAGCATCGTTTATCATGAACTGTATCTGCTGCTCGCTGCTTGTGGCATAGAAAGGTATTGTCACGGCACGCACGCCCCACGCTCCGAAGTCGCAGAAAATATACTGCACGGAGTTCTGCGAGAATATTCCGATGTTCTCCTGCGGTTTGACACCGAAGTTGAGCAATGCGTTGGACACGACTTTCACTTTGTATGAGAATTCGTTCCATGTGTATGACTTCCATGTCTTGCCTCCGAAATCCTTGTATACAAGCACTTCGCGGTCGCCATACTTCTTTGCCTGGTCGTGAACCAAGACTGACAAATGACTTTTAGTCTGCATAATTGTTCTGTTTTTCGGGTGCAGCGCCTCGTCGTACGGCGAGACTTTTTCCACCTATATTTATGCAAAGATAATAAAGTTTTTTCATACGGCACAAAAAATCGGATATGATTTACCCCAAACCGCCCGATTAGTCGGTTTGGGGTATATATATGACGTGTATTGCACACATGTTGCTGTCGCTGCAACGCAGCGTCTGGCATCGGATTACCTGTTGTCCTTGGTGCTCTGTTTCTTGTCTTTCTTCTCTTGTTTTTTGTCCTTGGCATCCTGCTTCGGGGCTGGAGTCAGGATTTTCGTGTATTCCTGCCGGTCGTTGATGATGCGGCATGCCTCCATCATCTGCTTGTCGTAGTTAAGGTTGTTTTCTATCGCTCCCGCCTGGAAATAGTATGCCGCCACAATGTCGGCGGATATTATCTGGTTTATCAACTGCTTGTTACGGTCGAGGTCGGTGGCGAGGTTGTGGCGGAACTTCTTCTCCAGCGCATCGAACTCCTCCTTGGCATCGTCGTAATAGCCTTCAAACTTCGCTATCTTCTTCAGCTTGTCGAGTTCCTTGCTGCTTTCGGCGTCGTATTTGAATCCGCTCTTTATCACCTGCTGCTTGAAATCCTCATACTCCTGGTCGGTGAGTTTGAACTCTCCTGCCGGTGCTATAGTGGGATGCTTGGCGATGTAGTCAATCTCGTAGTTGAGCATCACTTCGGTGGAGTCGAGTCCCGAAACGCTGAGATAGTATGCTATATTCGGCAGCGAGTCGGGTTTCACTTCCACATCGGGCTTTATTCCTCCGCCGTCGCGCACCTCTCGACCTGCCTTGGTGTAGAACACGTGGGTGAGGCTGTCGGCAACATGTTCGGTGTATCCGCCATGGGCATGCTTGTAGTTGATTGCCTGTATGCAACGGTTGCTGGGGATATAGTATTTTCCTGTCGTCAGTTTGAGCTGGCCGTTATAAGGCAGGTCAACGGGTGCCTGAACGAGGCCCTTGCCGTATGTCCTCGTGCCGAGCACCACGGCGCGGTCGAGGTCTTGGAGCGCACCTGAGGTTATCTCGCTTGCCGACGCCGTCTCGCCGTTCACCAGCACTACGATAGGCATCACTGTGTCGATAGGCTCCACGGTGGTCTTGTAGTCTGTGTTCATGCGTTTCATCTTGCCGCGGGTCCACACGATGGTGAGGTCTTTGGGCACGAACATGTTTACTATCTGCACCGCCTCTTTCACCGATCCTCCGCCGTTTCCTCTGAGGTCGAGCACGAGGCCCTTGGCCCCCTTGTGCTTCAAGTCGATGAAGGCACGGCGCACGTCCTTGGCGCATCCGTCAGTGAAACTGTTCAGATTTATATATCCTATGCCGTCGGGGCGCACACCGTAGTATGGCAGGTATGGCAGCGTGATGGCACGGCGCTTGATGCGCATCTGCATCTTCTTGCCTGTTGACGGGCGCTTTATCTTGAGCATGAAGGAGGTGCCTGGGTCGCCGCGCAGATGGGAGCTGACGAAGGCAACGGTCTTGTCGGTCATCGTGGTGTCGTCGATGCTCAGGATGATGTCACCCTTCTTGAGTCCGGCTTCTGCGGCTGGACTTCCCTCGTATGGTTCGTCGATGACCACTCTCGACAGGGCTGTGTTATAGCGTATCATGGCTCCTATGCCTACGTATCTTCCGGTAAACATCTTCTTCAGTTTGTTCACTTCGCTCTCGGGATAGTATTCAGTATAGGGGTCGAGCGAATTGAGCATTGCATTGATGCCATTGCCTATCACCTCGTCGGCATTCAGTGTGTCAACATATATCATGTCGAGGTAGCGATAGATGTCGCTGAACACTTCGATGTTCTTCGACACGGTGAAGTTATGGTCTATGTCGTTCTGCGCCTTAATAGTGACGGAGAAAACCGACAGCAGGATGGCGGATAATAATAATATTCTCTTCATTCTTTTCCGTTGGATTTCATTATAATCTGCAAACTTACACAAAACTTTCGATTTTCACCTTATTTACTTTCATAAATATTGTTTCATGGCGAGTTTTACAGCTCATACACACATATAGCAATTATATTTATCCTCATTCAGAGCCAATCTGCTTAATCTTATAATATAATCTGCTTAATCTTATAAATAATCTGTCCAATCTTATAATATAAGGTAGAGAGTCCTCGGAAAAGATGACGAATCAGGGAATAGAATGACTTTTTTGAAGAAAAATCAAAAAAAAGACGGAAAATATTTGGAGGTTACATAAAAACGCCTTACCTTTGCACTCGCAATTAAGCAATAACGCTTTTAGCAATGCTTCAATAGCTCAGTTGGTTAGAGCACCTGACTGTTAATCAGGGGGTCGTTGGTTCAAGCCCATCTTGAAGCGCAAAGAGGAATCACTTACGAGTGGTTCCTTTTTTGTTTTCATATAGTTTGAATATCGGCACCATTTTTGGGGTGGACACATTTTTCTGACGAATTATCATTAAAAGTACGCACTTTTCCTGACGAATAATAGCCAAAAACACACACTTTTTCTGACGAATACTTGCCAATGATTATACTTTTTCCAATGAATAATCAAGAAAAGACCACGTTTTTAAGCATAAAATACAAGAAAACACTAATGACCAATTGGGGATACAAAAAACAAAATGAGCGCAAGTCTTGGGGAATAGCCTATTTTTTAATATTTTTGCACGAATATGGATGCCGCACATTACGGCAGAGAAACTAAAGACAAGGATATGGACAACGATTTCGATATAAGACAAGAGACATTGTCGTCGGCGGAAAAAGAATACGAAAACGCTCTGAGACCGCTACGCTTCGGTGACTTCAGCGGACAACAAAAGGTGGTGGAAAACCTGGAGGTGTTCGTAGAGGCGGCGAAATACCGCGGCGAACCGCTCGACCACACGCTGCTGCACGGACCGCCAGGACTGGGAAAGACGACGCTCAGCAACATCATTGCCAACGAACTGGGAGTGGGTTTCAAGATAACGAGCGGCCCGGTGCTCGACAAACCTGGCGACCTCGCCGGCATACTGACATCGTTGGAGCCCAACGACGTGCTTTTCATCGACGAGATACACCGTCTGTCGCCTGTCGTGGAGGAATACCTGTATTCCGCCATGGAGGACTATCGCATAGACATAATGATAGACAAGGGACCGTCGGCAAGGTCGATACAGATAGACCTCAACCCGTTCACGCTCGTGGGAGCCACGACACGCAGCGGACTGCTCACGGCACCGCTGAGAGCGCGATTCGGAATAAACCTGCATCTGGAATATTATGACCCCAAGACGCTGATGCGCATCCTGAAACGTTCGGCAAACATCCTGAAGGTGCCCATCGACGACGATGCGGCAATGGAGATAGCGCGACGCTCGCGTGGCACGCCACGTATCGCCAACGCACTGCTAAGAAGGGTGAGAGACTTTGCCCAGGTGAGGGGAACGGGAAAGATAGACACCAAGATATCCCACGTGGCACTGACGGCGCTGAACATCGACCAATATGGTCTCGACGAGATAGACAACAAGATATTGCTCACCATCATCGACAAGTTCAGAGGCGGACCGGTGGGCATCACCACCATCGCAACAGCTATCGGCGAGGATGCCGGCACAGTGGAGGAGGTTTATGAACCGTATCTCATCATGGAGGGATTCATAAAGCGCACACCACGAGGCAGAGTGGTGACAGAACTCGCCTTCCAGCATTTCGGCAGAAACCTGACATTCGGAAATCCTGCAGAACCGTCGCTGTTCTGACGGTTCTGCAATCGGGTCAGCCCCGTCTTGCCGTACGCATCACCAACTGATAGAGCGCCGGCAGGAGGATGAAAAAGGAGAATATGATGGCAAGTCCCATCCGGCGGTGGTCGCCGCCGAACAGATCCGTCATCCGCACATCTGCCATTTGATGTGACATAAGGCGGATCATGAGATATGCCACCGTATTGTTAACCCAATGGCATAGCACTCCCGGCACGATGCTACCCGTACGACTGTATATCCAACCGAGGAAGATGCCGACAACGAAAGCGTATGGCATCTGGGCGGGGTTCATATGGATGAGGGCGAAGAGAAGGGCTGAAATGACTATCGGCAACCATGTCTTGCCCTTCATCACGGAGAGCAGCGTGCGCAATATCGCCCCGCGGAATATCATCTCCTCCACAAGCGGAGCGAAGAGGCATATCGTTACATAGCCGAAATTGCTGCCTACAAGCAGCGTCAACTCATCTTCAACAAGATTCGGCAGCTCTGGCATCGCCTCTTCGAGAAACGCCATGGGAATGATGGAGCCCAGAGTGAAAACCACTGTCCAGAACAACACGTCCCAATGTTTGCCTCGCACATAATCGGGCGACAGCGGACACCACTTCAATCTATAGAACATCACGAAGAGCACTATACTGTATACCGCCGAAGTGAGCACCAGTTCGGTGGCCTTGTCGGCTGCCGGGCCGGCGATGAGACGATACAGTGGGGGTATCATGAATCCTGCTACTACCTGGATGATTACACTCCAAAGGAGATAGGTGAACACGTCTTTATTCTTTGCTTCTTTCATATCGGGAAATCATTTGTTTTTCTTTTTTCTAATACAAACCAGTAGTCAATTATGACCGTTGGGTGGGTATCCATCATCCCAAGAGGTCGAGCACCTGCTGACGGTCGGATTGCAACTGGCGCATCAGCTCCTGCTCAGAAGCGAACTTGCGCTCAGAACGGAGCCGCTTCACGAAGCTTACGCTGATTTCGCTGCCGTAGAGATCGCCCTCATAACCGATGATGTGCACTTCCAGAGTGGTGGTCTCACCATCGAAAGTAGGACGGCAGCCGATGTTCATCATTGCCGGCCTTTCCTTGCCGTCGCCCACATTGGCTGTCATGGCATATACTCCCGGTGCGGGAATCATGGTGCGGACGGACGAAGGGTCGATGTTTGCCGTGGGGAAACCCATCCGTCTGCCCTCTTTCACTCCTCCAACGACCTTGCCTCGCAACGCATAGCGATAGCCAAGGCATTTGGCGGCAAGATCTACCTCGCCCCCGGAGAGGAAGGTGCGGATGACGGAAGAACTCACGTTGACTTCGTTGAGGACGAGAGCCTTGGCGCGTATCACCTCAATGCCGATCTGCTTGCCGAATGCCACATAGTCGTCGAAACCTTCAGAACGGTTATGACCGAAGCGGTTGTCGTAGCCTATCACAAGATACTCCACACCGAGACGGTCTTTCAACACCATGCGCATGAAGTCGAAAGCCGAGAGCGACGCCGTTTCTTCGTTGAAAGGCAACACCTCGCAGCGGTCAACGCCTGTGGCACGGATTCTCGCCACTTTCTCATCGAGCGTACTGAGCATCTGCGGCATATAGTCGCTATGCAACACCTCACGAGGATGCTTGTCGAAGGTCACTACAACAGACTGCAGTCCGTGTCGCTCTGCTACTTCCTTCACCTGGTCTATAAGATAGCGGTGGCCACGATGTACACCGTCGAAAAAACCGATGGTGGCAACAGAGCCTGCACCGTGACAATGATTGGTGACGGACTCGCTGCCAACAGAGCTTTCATCGTCTGGCGACAGGATATCGAGCCACTCGTCGCCATGTGTGACATGCAGCGTGCGGATGCCGAAGGCTTCTGCCGCCTTGCAGTTGGCAAGGGAGTCGTCGACGAAGAGCGTCTCCTCTGCCACGGCTCCTGTCTTCTGGAGCAACGTCTCGAAAATCCGCGGGTCAGGTTTCACCATTCCCATATTATACGAGATGAATGTCTTGTCGAAATAATACTCCGGACCATGGCCTGAGAGCGGGAAGAAATGCTCCACCGCCTTGTCCCAATGCACGGAGTTACTGTTGCTGAGCATATACACTTTGTGGGTCTTGTGCAGACGTTCCACTGCCCTCATGCGCCTCACCGGGATTTGCTGCAGCAGTTCGCCCCAGGCATAGCGTATCTCCTCATTGCTGGCTTCACAGCCTGGAGCACGGCGGCGAATCTCATCGCAGAACTCCTCCACACTGATCTTTCCCAGTTCCAGATCGAGAAACATGTCTGCCTGCTTGCATTCATCCACATAGCAGGAAATCTTGTGGGCACCGATAGCGTTGAGGGCCTCGATGCACTTATGCCTGTCGAGGTCTACCAAGACGCAACCGAAGTCGAAGACTATATTCTTTATTCCGTTGAGTATATCGTTTTTCATCACTGATTGTTTATTTCTTTATCCAAATCGGTCATTAGGAATACCACATTAAACGGCCTAATGACCGTTTTTGGTTATCAATCTCGCCACAAGGCACCATATCTCTCCTGCCCACAGCACAAGGGATGTGGCTGCCACCACATACACCCAGTCGAGAAGCGAGAGAGGCACCGTGCGGAACATCTTTCCGCCGAAGGTCACTATCACCCACTGTCCCACGAACACCACGACGAGTATACCTGTGAGCACCTTGTCATGACACAGTCCGCGGAAGGCGGAATGGTCGGTGCCGAGCGCCTTGGCATTGAAGAGGTTCCAGAACTGCAGCATGACGAAGGCGGTGAAGAACATCGACAGTTCGTATGTCTGCATTCCACCTCCGGTGTTGAAGCAATGGATGAGATATATGAACATCACGGCAAACATCGCCACGCCGGTTCCCACTATTCCTCTCACCATAGAGTGATTTATGATGAAATCGGACTGCTGCTGCGGTTTGTCGTCCATCACATCCTTTGTTGGCGGCAGTGAGGCGAGTGCCATGGCAGCGAAGGTGTCCATGATGAGGTTGACCCATAGAATCTGAGTCACCGTAAGCGGCAGTTCGGTGCCTATCACCGCTCCACCGAGAACAAGCAGCAGGGCTGCCACATTGACCGTGAGCTGGAAGAAGAGGAAACGCTGCAGGTTCTTATACAGCGACCGTCCCCACATCACGGCATTGACGATGCTTCCGAAGGAATCGTCGAGCAGCGTCATGTCGCTGGCACCCTTGGCTACACTGGTTCCGGAACCGAGTGAGAGTCCCACATGGGCATGGTTGAGGGCAGGGGCATCGTTCGTTCCGTCTCCGGTAACGGCGACCACCTGACCGTGTTTCTGAAGCATAGCCACAAGGCGCTGCTTGTCGGCAGGACGGGCACGACACATCACCTTGAGACCGACAACGCATTCATAGGCCTCATCATCAGAGAGGGCGGCGAAGTCGGGACCGGTTATTACGGCGTCGGCGGCCGACTCCTCGTTTATTATTCCTATCTGGCGGCCTATCTCACGGGCAGTAGCGGCGGTGTCGCCAGTCACAATCTTAACTTCTATTCCGGCTCTTTGGCATTCTGCCACAGCACCAGGCACATCGCTGCGAATCGGATCGGAAATGCCCACAATGGCCTGTGCCTGCAACTGCCCTATATGCATGGCGGCACGCTCCGCATCGGCTGGCGTGGCATCAACCGGCAGCTCTCTGTAGGCAAAGGCAAGGGTGCGCATTGCCTTGGTCTGCCACGAGGTGAGCCTGCCGGATATCTCATCCGCTTCCTCTCCGGCAATCCGGCAAGCGGCGAGAACTATCTCCGGCGCTCCCTTTACGAAGAGGTATTTATGGTTGCCGAGGCGTGCTGCAGTGGCCATATACTTGCGTTCGGTGGAGAATGGCAACTGGTATATGATATCCTCGGCATGGCGCAGCTTACGGTAGTCCTCTCCCTCTCTGTCGAGCCACAAAAGGAGCGCCACTTCTGTGGGATTGCCGATTCCATTGGTGCCTGCCTCCGTATCGAGATGTGCCGTGGTGTTCAGGGCGAATGCCTTGGCGAGAAGGTCGTCGCTGCCATACAGTTTCCGGATATCGGCAACCTGCATGCGGTTCTCGGTGAGCGTACCGGTCTTGTCGGTACATATCACGGTGACGGCTCCCATCGTCTCACAGGCATGCAGCTTTCTCACGAGGTTGTTGCTCTTGAGCATCCTGCGCATATTGAGGGCGAGGGCAAGGGTGACTGCCATAGGGAGCCCTTCGGGAACTGCCATCACTATCAGTGTCACCGCCATCATGAAATAGCGGAGCACTATCTCTGCCATGCGGAAATAGTCGTCGCCTCGCCACACGCTGTCGGTAACGACATCATGGACGAGGAATATCAGGAAGGCTGCAACGGAGATGCCGATGCCGAATTTGCTGACGAACTTTGCCAGCTTGTCGAGCTGCACATTGAGGGGTGTCTTCACCGATGTCAGTTCGGTACTGCTGCGTGCCACCTTGCCTATCTCCGTGGCGTCGCCCACGGCAGTGACTCTGTATGTGGCGCTGCCGTTCATCACCATAGTGCTGCGGAGCAACATGTTGCAGGGATAAGTGGCATCATCTGCGGTTGACGATTCGGAACCGGCTACGCTCTTGGTGATTATCGGTTCTCCCGTCAGCGACGACTCGTCCACCTGCAGACTCGACGATCTGACGAGGAGTCCGTCGGCAGGTATCTCATCGCCTACTTCCACCAATACGATGTCGCCGACAACAATGTCGCGACGTGCCACTTCCACCACCCTGCCCTCTCGGCACACCTTCACGGGCTGCTCCTCGCTGAGGGCGGTGAGCACATTGAATTTCTTCGCCGCATCTCGCTCGAAGATGAAGCCAATGGTTGTGGCAAGGAAGATGGCAATGAATATGCCTATCGTCTCTACAAAATCACCCTCCACGAATGCCAACACGAGGGATATCACCGCTGCCACGAGGAGAATCCGGATTATAGGGTCCTGGTATTTCTCCATATACAGTTTCCACATACTCACCGGTTTTGGCGGCGTGAGCACGTTCTCGCCATGTTCTCTGCGGCTCTGCTCCACCTGGCTGGCAGAGAGGCCGCCAACGGTGACAGCGTCTGTATCTAATGTTTCTTTCATAATGTTTATGTCAATAATGCCGAAACGCAGCTTATCCGATGCTTAGGCAATGCAAAGGTAATAAAAAGACAATGATTAGTGACTCCACCACCAATCCGCCCACCGCTTTTTATGTATATTTTGCAAAAAAAGACAGGACAAGAAGCCTGCGAATATCTTTTTTTGCGATAAAATTTGGAATTTAGACAAAAACTTCTTACCTTTGCAGTCGCAAACTTGACCACTTAAGTGTCAAGCCGGGCTTTTAGCTCAGTTGGTTAGAGCAACAGACTCATAATCTGGAGGTCCTAGGTTCAAGCCCTAGATGGCCCACTTGCAACATAAAGCAGTTACGGATTCCGTAGCTGCTTTTTTGTTTTTAATCAAATGCTTTCGGGCTATGACATAACGACCGGACAGCAAAAGCGGAATGCCATTTTTTGAGGTCAACCAGCAGATTGTTCTTGCAGGTCTTTATAATGGTGTTTTTTTCAACGAAGCTGCTTTCTACGGTGGAACTTGTCTGCGCATATTCCATGGATTGCAGCGTTTCTCAGAGAATTTGGATTTTTCTCTTCTTGCTCCTAACGATAATTTTGAATTTACGCAATATTTTCAGCCTATAGTCGACATATTCGCTATGGTCGGCAGAGAGGTTGAAATAAAAAAGAAGGACAAAAAGAATTTTGGCAAGGTGGAGTCAGCATTTCTGAAAGACAACACAGATGTATATCTTTGTTAAAGGATAGTTTTCTATTGTCATCTGTTGTTGATTACAAACTTCTCCATCAGAATCTGAAGCCGAAGAACATTCTCACCCGCCATTTATTTCTGTGGAGCTGCAGGTGGGCATCGTCGCCGGCAACGGAATAGTTGTATATCGCTGTGGCTCCGGCAAACTTGTTGCGCCAGGAATATACCACGGCAGCACGGCCGGTGATGATGACTGAAGGGAAATGATACTCCATACTGTTACGATAGGTGTATGAGTCGGCAGAGGAATCTGTTGATTCATCGGCAGAGACGTCCGGAGAGGTAAAGACGGCAGAGGTGGTTGTAGCGCCATCGCTGATGGCGGCATCAGCAGCGGCGGCAGATTCCTCGCCAGTGGCTGAAATCCGGGTCTTGGTGTAGTCATGGGAATATATGGTGACGGTGGGCAGGGCGGAGAGATGGAAGAGCCAATGGCGGTGTACAACGAGGTTGTAGGCATATCCTCCACCAACGGCAAACTCGTTGAGACGGATGGTCATATCTTTCATCTCCGTCTTCGACCCGTCGAAGCTCGCCCCTATCATCCAGCTGCCGGCGCTGCGCTTCTGCACATAGCTCTGGCTGAAGGCGGCAGGGAATGAGAAGCGGCGACTGTTGAAGGCGTAATAGAAATTGAGGTTCAGGGCATTCTGCGACACCTGTCCCCTACCCACGTCCACTCGTTTGCCATCAACATAGCGGTGGCCATGAAAGGTCTTCGACGACAGATACACCACATCGAAGCCATAGCGGTTGCTGTATGAATTGAGATTGAACTCATAGTCCTTGTTCTTTCCGGCGAGTTTGGCAGGATTCACAGAGAGGCTGAGCCCCAGTCCGCGATATGCCGCCGCCACACTGAACGTGCCCCGGCAGTCTGCCATCACATGAGTACGGCGCTCCAGAACATCCGTCTTCGTCACGGTCTGCATGTCGGCACCCGACAACACACCTGTAAGCTTCACCGTCCACCGTGCATCAGGACGGGCGATGTATGCCGTGTCATATTTTATCTTGTTGTATTTGGCAGCCAGGAGGGAGTCGCCGCGGAACAGGAGCCTGTCGTAGCGCTGCATGCGCGCCTGGCGCTTGTGGTATTGTCTCAGCAGTCGTTGTTTCTTCTTCTCGCCCATATTGCTACGGAGCACCCTGTCAATGAAGAGGGAGTCAGCCCAGCGCAGCATCTGTCCTCTGTCAGCCGACTGCCGGAGCTGGAGTCTGAGACTGTCGGCAATCTGCAGTTTTTCTCTGAATGTCTTGCGTTGTTTCTTCTTTTGGGCGAGGGCGGTTGCCGGTGTCATAAGCGACAGTACGACGAAGAGCAGTATCACTTTGATGGTTGCGATACTGCTCACGGGAACTATTCTTGATGATATTCTTTGTGGAATTCTTTGCATATCCTTTGATATACAGGTTGTCAACGCTTCATTTCCTTCAGCAGCGCCAGCGCCTTGTTCTCGGCAGCTTCCATAATCTCGCGCTCGCCGGGACCTTTGTCGTTGATGCCGCAGAGATGCAGGATGCCATGGATTATCACGCGGTGAAGCTCGTCGTCATATTCCTTGCCGAAGAGTTCAGCATTCGAGCGCACCGTGTCGAGCGATATCACAATGTCACCGCTCACCACATCATCCTCGTCGTAGTCGAAGGTGATGACATCCGTATAGTAGTCGTGACCGAGATATTCGCGGTTCACCTCCAGAATCTTCTCGTCGTCAACGAACATATATCCTATGTCGCCCAACCGACGCTTGTATGAAGCCACTACAGCCTTTATCCAAGCCGTCGTCTCGCGCTTCTTTATCTTTGGCATTGCTATGCCCTCTGAATCGTATGAAATCATAATCAGAAAATTTATTGTTGTCCGTTTTGTCAAGGCAGGAATCGCTTCACGTCCTTTCCGAAGTGTGCCAGTTCCCTCACCACGCTCGAGCTGATGCTCTCCATTCCGGCTTCGGCAAAGAAGAGCACCGTCTCTATTCCCGTTAGCTGCCGGTTGATATCTGCCTGCTCACGCTCATATTCGAAGTCCTTCACGCTTCTCACTCCCTTTATGATGAACTCCGCTCCCTCGCGGCGGGCGAAGTCTACGGTGAGGTCGTTATACTGCTTCACCTCTATCTTCTCCTCCTCTTTGTATATCTGGCGTATTGTTTCGACGCGCGTTTCCGTGGTCTGCATGTATTTCTTGCGTTCGTTGTAGCCCACTCCTATCACGATTTTGTCGAAGAGCGGCAGAGCGCGTTTCACGAGCGAGTCATGGCCTATGGTATATGGGTCGAAGCTGCCAACGAGTATTCCTGTTCTCATATCTGTATATTTGCAATGGTATGATTCCAGTCCTAATGACTGATTTGGGTTATATCGTTGCAAAAGTAATATATTCATTTTTCTAATGCAAGAAAAACGTTGTCATTTAACCCAAATCGACCATTAGGGCGTTTGGGAAGAAAATAAAATTGAATATCTTATAGTTGTAATTATTCAGTGAACACTAATTAATAGCAAGCCCTATTTATTATCATACAGATTTTCCCCTACGTCATAGATAAAATCCAAAGAACACAGTTTAGAATTCTGCAGTCAGCGACATAATGTCAGAGAACGGTTAATATTTTTAAACTTTTCTGACGATTTGTCAAGTCACAATAGTCATAATGACAAAATATGTAAGCGGCACAGGAATTGCATCTCCATTAGCGAAGGCTGAAAACCGAAGGCGGAAGGATCCGAAAGAAACCTGAAGCCGAGAGGCGAAAGCCAATGAAAAGACTGCTGGTCAAAGCCGATGAAAAGAGGCAGAGACCAACGGAAAAAAACAGATAAATAAAAAACTAAAATAAAAATGGAGGTATTTGATATGTTACCAGTAATGAACAGAAATCTTTGGATGCCAGAAGAGTTTAATGACTTTTTCGATACTGACTTCATGCCACGTGTAAGTGCTACGGCACCGGCAATCAACGTCAAGGAAAGCGAGAAAGACTACACAGTGGAACTCGCCGCTCCTGGACTGACAAAGGATGACTTCAACGTCAACATCGACAACGACGGTAACCTGCACATCAAGATTGAGAACAAGAGCAACAAGAAGGATGAGGACAAGAAGAGCCACTATCTGCGTCGCGAATTCTCATACAGCAAATACGAGCAGACATTGCTCCTTCCTGACGATGTGGAGAAAGACAAGATCGCTGCCAGCGTAAACCATGGCGTATTGACCGTAGAACTTCCGAAGCTCGTGAAGGCAGAGGAGAAGACAGCACGTCAGATTGAAATCAAATAAGGCGTGAGAGAGAAGGAAGCATAGAGAAAGGAGAATGTTTTAGATTACATAAACCCACATAGTTGGTGTTGGTTAAGTGAAGGCGCTTGCCCTATTGGGCAGGCGCCTTTTTCGTTATTATCAGCACATGGCGCGAGTCGGCAAGCGTGGTGGCAAAGATATACGTGTCGCCACCGTCTTTGATCTTCAGCTTCTTGCGCAGGTCTGCCACTGAGAGAGGGAAGTTCCTCACGGCGACGTTTGCCTTGGCAATGCCTGAGAGAGCCTGCCGCAACGCCTTCTTGTTGAGCTCCGTAACGGCACACACCTGGAACCGTCTGCCGGGGAAAGCCTCAACGAGACTTTCGGAAAGGAAGAGATGACTGTTTTGAGCCACCTGCGGCATCCCGTATCTCGCCGAAAGCATGGCGAAACAGCCTGCCTTCATTATTGACGCGTTAGGTTCATAAATCCAACATCCGGGCTGCAGAAGGGCTGAAGGGGGAACGGCAGATGGAGAACTGCATGGAAGCAGAGCACAGGTGTCGCCGCCATCGGTATATTCCTCTGACACATAGTGCCAAGAGCCAGCTGACAGCTGCTGACAGTCAACACAACATACATGCAGCGGAGCACCACCCTGTCTGCCGCCACCAGCAGAGAGCACGAGCAGGAGTTCCTTACACTCGTTCTTCACTGAGATGATATGCACCTCTGAAACATTGCCGAGGTCTGCCACCGCCTTGTGCCAGTCGAGCATCGGCGACAGCTTCACCACCACATAGTCGGCATGGGCAAGAAGCTCACCCTTGAGCGCCACCACATCCGGTGTGCAGTCGGCGATGGCGAAGGTGCGTCCGCCATGGTCGTCGCGGCGTGCCGGGTCGATGAATATCGTCGTAGCATGGGGCATGTTGAGGAGATATTCCTCGGTGTCGCCACAAACGATTTCCGCATCCTTCACGCCGAGCAGCGGCATGTTGTGGGCCACTACCCTACAGAGCGTCTCCTGCCTCTCCACATACGTCTTGTGACGGAAGCCTCTCGACATGAAGGAGAAGTCCACTCCGAATCCTCCCGTCAGGTCTACGTGTCTTTCTGCATTGCCGTCAGCCAGACGCTCAGCCAGACGCTGCTTGTATACGGCTGTAGGCTCCGACGAACATTGTTCCATGGATAGATGCGGCGGGAATACCAGTCCGTCGGTGTCTGCCCATGAAGGCAGTTTCCGTCGTGCCGCCTGCCATCCCGCAATCTGTTCCAGTGCGTATGCCATGTCAACGCCATCCGGCCTTGACTTGAGGGCGAGCTGGCGCACGTCGTCGGTCTTGTGTATGGATATGAACGAGAGGGTCTCGCCGTTGGGTGTCAATGTCATATCAATATGTATTCTTGAGTAAACGAAAAGGCTCCGTGCCTTCCCTTTGTGTAGAATGCCCGGAGCCTTGTCTTTGTGTATGTATGCAGTGAAAAGCTATGCCATTATTTCTTCACCACCTTCACCATCTTGCCGTCAGCAGTCTTCACAACGTATACGTTGCCGCTCTGCATCTTGCTCACCTGCTGTCCGCTAACGGTGTAAATCTTGGTAGCGTGGATGTTCTGGTCCATCTTGGTCTCTACTGTAGAGATGCCGTTGGTCACCTTTCCTTCCTTGATGTCAACAGTGTAGCGGGTGATGTTCTTGCTGTCGGCAGAAACCACGGTGATTGTAGCTGTAGAAGCCTTAGGGTCGGTAGAAGAACGCTCCACTTTCTTTGTCACAGTAGCACCGGCGCCGGCTGTCACCTCAATCATGTCTACAGTCATCTTCTTTGAAGCAGGCACCTTGGAGTAGTAGTATGTTCCAGGCTCGAATCCGTTGATTTCCTGTCCGTCAATCTTGATGGAGCTGAGCTGTGAACTGTACTCGAGTTCCACGTCGTCTACATAGAGCTTGTCGTCAGCGCTTCCCTTACCAGGAGTAGCGTTGGTAGAGATGGTCACGAGGATAGCGTTAGGGTCAGCGCCGTTGGCGACATAAGAATCATAGTCGAACGGAATTGTGATCTTCTGCCACTCGTCCTTGCTCTCGATGGTCTTGTTCTGAGCCTTTGCCACTACATTTTTGTATTCTGTGCCCTCAGCCTCTGGATCCTGATACTTCTTGCCGTCGGTGATCACAGCGCTGATTGTGGCATAAGGATAGTCTTTGGCGAGGTCGCCGCCGCCCTGCTGGAACTTCACCCACACGCTGATAGCGTCTGGCTTGGCGTCTACAGTAGCATAGAACGGATCGCCGTTGGCGTCGAGAGACTCATTGGAGAAGTCGAGGAAGGCGTGGTTTGCAGCATCAGCAGCCGAAGCGGCTCCGGCATTCATCTGTCCTGTAGTGATTGTTCCGTTAGGAATCTGTCCGAGAATAGCCTTACCTGTCGTGATGAGCACGCTCTTCTTTCCTGTAGTTCCGGGACGAGTTTCGTTACTCTCCTCTGTGTGGACAGCGCTCTTCACCATTGCAGCCAGCGTACCGGTAGCTGTCATGAACGAATGCCATGCGTTTGGCTCCTGGCTTGTTGCAGAACCGGCTGTGGCTGTATGGAATTTCTCGAAACCGGAGTTAGGAATCTGTCCGATGGTATAGTCTTCGTCGCCGAGAGTGAGCTTCAGCGAGCGTCTGATAGCCTTGAAAGTATCGATGATGAGGTTGCCATAGAACTTGCCGCCGCGGATTTCTCCGTTAAAGTAAGCCTGCAGCTTGCCGCCGTTGAGGGCTGTGTAGCCAGGACCCTGCCAGCTGATATCCGTGTCGTCGCCTGCAGCGATTTCGATGTCCTGAACAGAGCGCAGGATGGTATATACGCCGGCGTTTGTCATAGGAACATTCTCGATAACGATGTTTCCTACTGGCTGCTCCTGCATATAATACTCGTATTTCACGTTCTTGATGGTCACGGTGCATGTGCCGTCGCCGTTTGGCTGAACCTGAACAGTAGAGTTAGGATACTTCTTGGATCCGGAACCTGCGTTGATGTCCAACGTGGTCACATAGTCGGTTGCCTGTGCTGTGAGTGCTGCGGCAGCCAGGATGAATGAAGATAATAATTTTTTCATGTGTAGTATTATTTTTAACGATTAAATGATTTCTCCATTATTTGTTCATCACCTTCACGGTCTTGCCGTTTGTAAGCTTCAGGATGTTGATACCGCGCACCATAGAGTTCACGCGCTGTCCGCCGAGAGTATATACGGCAGCCACCTTGGCATTCTGGTCAACGGTGCCGGCAGAGATTCCGTCGGTACCGAAGTTGTTGTCGCCGAATACGGCTTCCACGTCACCCACGCCAGGCACGGTGAGGCTGATGAGAGCATAGAACTTGTCGCCCTTGCTGCGTGAACCTTCCTTCACGGTAACGTCGATCTTGCCACCGAGCATCTCCTGGATATCAGCGCCGTTCGTGATGGTAGCTGTCTGTGTGGTGGCATAGTTGGTGAATCCATCAGTGTCGTCGTCGCCCTGAACGTTGGTCATGGTAACGTCGCCGATAAGCATTCCCATAAAGCTGAACTGGTTGAGCTTGATGGTGTATTTGCCTTCCTCTGCCTGCTCGGTGATAGTGATGGAAGCCCTGTCTGTGACAGGCTCACCCAGATTGGCAACAGTGATTACGATATTGTCCTCATAAGTTTTCTCGTTGTTTCCTTGTGCCATTGCTCCCATGGCGATCATTGCCATGGCGATAAGAGTAAAAATTTTCTTCATAATAAAAATGATAAAGTTTTTAATTTAATGTTTTCCTAAATTCTTTTTGCCTTTATTTAATTGTCTTGTCTATTCATCAGAATCCTGGCTGCCCATCGGAGAGGAATCTGTCAGCAGAGGTTGCCGCCGCCGGATTGAATGCAGTACAAGGTCATTTCATCCTATACGAAACGCCGACAGTGCCATACACCGGATACATCGTCTGCTCGATGGTGTCGAAATTGCCTTTGAATATCCCCGTGAAACCCCAGGAGAGGTCAACGAATATTCCCCAGGAGTGATGGAAATGCCAGTCGGCTCCCACCATCATTCCCCATTGCAGCTTGCGCATACTGTCGGAAAAGTCATAGGTTCCGCGGCTTCCGTCGGTGGTGCCGAGTTCCACTTTCTCTCCCGTAGGATCGCCCACTCTGAGGTATCCGTCGTAGGCGGCTCCCTTGAAAGTGCGGGTGCGCACATAAGAGAGATACGGACCAGCCTTGATCTGCCACTTGTCATTGAAGCGGTAGGTTGCCTGCAGAGGCATGGTGAGCATCCACTGCACTGCCTCCGACTGGTTCTTTCCGGTGAACATACCCTCGAGTTCCTGTCCGCCGCGCACGATCTTCATGTGGTAGTTCTTCACCGTGGCGTCGATGTCCATTCCCTTGTTCTCGAGTCTCAGTCCTGTGGTCAGTCCCCATTTGTCTGTCAGCGGCTTGTAGACGCCGAGTCCCAGCATCACGCTCAGAGTCGGTCTGTAGGCATCGAGCGAACGGATAGACGCCGGCATTCCCATCGGCATCGTTCCACCGATATTGTATCCTGCCCTGAGGTCATATTTCAGGTCATCGAGTATTCCTCCGGCATGAACTGAGAGTACCGATGCGGCAAGGAGTGCCAGTGATAATATTGTCTTCTTCATTGTTGTCTTTCTTCTTGTTTATCGTAAGAGTTGGTTCTGCCATGCGGTGCCGTGGCATCAGTCCTCGCAGATGAGTTCGAACTCATCCACATAGAGTGTGCTGCCCACTGCTCCCTGGAAGGTGGCTCCCTCATAGCTCGAGGTGCACACGATGGCAATGCTGTATCCGTTGGCACGCAGCAGGTCGGGGTCTACCACACCGGTGTATTTGAACTGCAGATCGAACGGTGTCCATTCGCTGGTGGCGTTTATCTCGCCGATTTCTGCCAGCGCCACGATATATGGATTTGTCTTCACGTCGTTGCCGTTGAGAACGAAAGCCTCTCCGTTGTCGTCGTGGTTGCGATAGAGCACGGCATAGATGTCGCCATGGTCGGTCTTTCCCTCTACCGGCTTTCCTGCCTTGTTCTGATATGTCTCTCCGGGAGCATACTTGTAGTAACCCGTTAATCGCAGTGGCTTCTTGTCGAACGGCAGTCCGAAGCGTGTCGCCGCCATGGTGTTGGTGAGAGCAGGCTTGGTGTCGAATTCTCCGATGAAGAGGTTTCCGGCGGCGATGCGCATGTTCGACATCACTCCGAAGGGTCCCGTGCTGCGTGTGGTAAGCTTCACGCATCTGCCTCTCACTCCGCCTTCTACGCTCACCGTGGGATAGTCCTCATAGGGTGCCTTGCCCATACTGAGCTTGAATCCGCCGTTGCCGGTGGCCCAGTCGCGGTATATCTTGCTGTCGCTGCCCCGGCTGTAGTCATACCACTGATGGTATTTCTCCGTGCCGTCCCTGTCGATGAAGAAGTCGATGTTCTCAAAGCTGTACTTCAGCGGCAGCAGCTTGGAACCGAAGCCCACGTAGTATTCCCTTGTCCACGCACCGTCTTCGGATGTTACGGTGTATTTGTGTCTGGCATTGTTGGAGAAATCGAGTTCCGTACCGCTTGCCGGACTGATGGTGGCGCCGGGTGTGAGCTGGAACTGCGGCGACATCTTGCTGATATCGGCATTGTCTTTCACCTCAAAGGAGATCTGTGAGGTGTTTGAAGGCACGTCGATGCTGGCGTCGGTCTGGTTGTTGAAGACCGCATCCCAGTTGTCCATCACGACAAACGCCTTCTGTATATCACATTCGGCATTCGGGGCCTCATCCTTAAAACAAGAGGTCAGCATAGTGCAAGCTCCGATTGCTGAAAGGAAATAAATAGAATATTTCATCAAGACTAAAATAATAGTTCACGTGGCATCATGCGCCACGCCTTTGTGTTACAAAAACTTACCCATCGCAAGTACAGACCATCACAAGCGTGGCTGTCTATTGGCGTATGGATATAATATACCGGGGCAAAGGTACGCTAAAAACCTTTAACTTGCAAGATTTCAGCGTCAAAACGAATAATTTAGACTACTTTTCATTCCAAGATATACCATAAAAAACGCCACGAGAAGCCACAAAACGTTGCGCATTATGGAAATTTAAGCGGAAAAAGGACCGAGGGAAAAGTAAAATCATTATATTTGCACGTTAAAAGCAACATTAATTAAACAAATACAAAGCATTTCTTATGAAAATAGCATTGATCGGCTACGGAAAGATGGGCAGGATGATAGAACAGATAGCCAAAGACCGTGGTCACGAAATAGTTTGCGTCATCGACGTTGACAACCAGCAGGATTTCGACAGCGAGGCGTTCAAAAGTGCCGACGTGGCAATAGAATTCACTAACCCTACAGCGGCATACGGCAACTACCTCAAGGCTTTCAGACACAACGTGAAGGTGGTGTCGGGCTCTACGGGATGGATGAAGGAACATGGCGACGACGTGAGGAGAATGTGTTCTGCCGAGGGCGGACAGACACTGTTCTGGGCATCAAACTTCTCTGTCGGCGTGGCGATTTTCTCTGCCGTGAACAGGTATCTCGCCAAGATAATGAACGGATTCCCGCAGTATGACGTGCGCATGGAGGAGACTCACCATATCCACAAGCTCGACGCTCCGAGCGGCACCGCCATCACACTGGCTGAAGAGATAATCAGCGACGTTGACCGCAAGAAGGAATGGGTGAAGGGTGTGCAGAGACTTGCCGACGGCAGCGTGGAGGGCAGCAACAATGTGGCTGCAGACCAGCTCGCCATCGAGAGCATCCGCCGCGACGAGGTGCCGGGAATCCACTCCGTGGTTTACGACAGCGACGCCGACTGCATCACCATAACCCACGACGCCCACTCGCGCAAGGGATTCGCCATGGGAGCGGTGCTCGCGGCAGAATATACCAAGGACCACAGCGGACTGCTGACGATAAGCGACATGTTCAAATTCTGAACCGCCGGCTGAAAAGAAAGACGAAGACAGGACTCTAATGGCCTGTCATGGACCGGACACGAATCGGGATAATAGTATCAACAGAAAGGCGAATCCTGATACTCCGGATAATTGAATCAACAGAAAATGATAAATCCTGATAATTGACAAGAAAATGATTGACAAGGAAAAAGCAAAGCTGAACATGAAAGTGCAATGGGCTAAGTTCATCGGCGTGACCGTGCTGTACCTGTTGTTCCTCGTGTGGGTAAAGAGTTGGCTGGGACTCGTCGTAGTGCCATTCATCTTTGACGTTTACATAACGAAGAAAATAAAATGGCAATGGTGGAAAGACGCCGAAGGCCCCACAAGATTCATAATGTCGTGGGTTGACGCACTGGTGTTCGCACTCGTGGCAGTGTATTTCATCAACCAGTTCTTCTTCCAGAACTATGTCATACCATCATCTTCACTTGAGAAATCACTCCTCACCGGCGACTACCTCTTCGTGAGCAAAGTGAGCTACGGCCCCCGCATCCCGGAGACTCCGCTCACCATGCCGCTCACACAACACACACTGCCGGTGATAAACACAAAGTCGTACATAGAATGGCCACACTGGGAATACCGACGCGTCAAAGGACTGGGCAACGTGCAGCTCAACGACATCGTGGTGTTCAACTATCCTGCCGGAGACACCCTGGTGGAAAACTATCCCAACGCTGACTTCTACCGCGACATCTGCTATGCCACAGGCTACCAGCTGCTCGCAAACCAGTATGTGGACCTGAGCAAGATGACGCCCCAGCAGAAATACGACTATTTCCAGAAGGTTTACAAGACAGGACACGACTATGTGGCTGCATCGCCACAGCAGTTCGGAAACATCATCAGCCGACCCACCGACCGCCGCGAGAACTACGTGAAGCGCTGCGTGGGACTGCCTGGAATGACTCTGCAGATAAAGAACCGCATCGTTTACCTCAACGGCAAGCCGAACAAGGAACCGGAGAATGTGCAGTATACATATAACGTGCAGCTCAACCAGCCTGTCAGCGACGACCTGATGAAGGAACTCGGCATCAGCATGGAAGATCTCGGAAGCCTCAACTCCAACGGATACATGCCGCTTACAAAGCGTGCAGCAAAGGCACTCGCCGCCAACAAGACATTGGTGAAGAGCATCAAGCTGGCACCTGAGATGAAGAACGACATCCTGTATCCGCTCGACGCCGTGACAGGATGGACACGCGACAACTACGGACCAATCTGGATTCCGAAGAAGGGAGCTACGGTAAAGCTCGACATGAACAACATCGCCATCTATGAGCGCCCGATACGTGCCTATGAGCACAACAAGCTCGAAGTGAAGGGCGGCAAGATATACATCAACGGAAAACAGACCGACCGCTACACGTTCAAGATGGACTACTACTGGATGATGGGCGACAACCGCCACAACTCTGCCGACTCACGCTACTGGGGATTCGTGCCTGAAGACCACATCGTGGGCAAGCCGATATTCATCTGGTGGTCGAGCGACCCTGACCACAGAGGATTCTCTGGAATAAGATGGAGCAGACTCTTCAGATTCGTTGACAACATAAAATAACACGTTGACGGAATAAAATCCCATACATACAGAGAGAAGACCGCCGGCGGGAGACACCCCCTCTCCCACCGGCGGCAACTCAAGGAAACAGATGAGAAACGCCATAAAGTTCATAATCGCCATCATCATTGCGGGACTGCTCATGATTCTCTTCCGCTGCGTGGCATTCACCATCTATATAGTCCCCAAGACGGGCATAAAGCCATGGCTCGTCGATGGCGACCGTGTGCTGGTGAACAGATGGAGCTATGGACTGAGGACGGGCAGCGACAAGACATTCCCATACAGCCGGTGGTTCCGCAAGCCGGTGGGCAAAGGTGAACTCGTGGCTTTCAACTATCCGCTCGACACCATGCACACCGTGACGAACAGAAGCGTTCACGCCGCTTTCTGCATGGCAGGACCGGGCGACACCACATACGTTGACCACCACCCCATCATTCCGCCGAAGAGATGCCGCATGGTGGAAGTGAAGCCATGGAACATAAAACTCCTCTGCAACACCTACCGCATCCACGAGGGACGGAAGGCGGACATCAAGGACGGGAAACTCATCGTGGACGGAAAGGCGACACGCTACGCCTATTTCTCAAGAAACTATTATTGGATGAGCGCTGTCGACGGCGACACAACGCCGGACAGCAGATATTACGGTTTCGTGCCCGAAGACCACATCATAGGACGCATCGTCATGGTGGTTTATTCCAGAGGCAACAGCGAGTCGTTCTTCGGCAGCTTCAGAAACGCCAGATGGCTGATGCCGCTATAACGGAGTCATCCCGCTCATCCACAAAACTCACCCTGAATGACAGCTTTATTATCTTCAACATACTTCGGACCCATACAGTGGTATCAGAAGCTAAACCGCTATGACAGCATATTAATCGAGCAGCACGACAGTTTCGTGAAGCAGACCTACCGCAACCGCTGCATAATAGCGACGGCAAACGGGAGTCTGGCTCTCAGTATGCCCACATCGCCCGGCAACAAGGACAAAAACGATGAGGGGATGCCGACGACGGTGAACTCCACCATAATCAGCGACCACGGCAACTGGCGCCACGTACACTGGAACGCATTGAAGAGTGCATACGGTGAGTCGCCTTTCTTCGAATACTATGCCGACGACATCATGCCCTTCTTCACCGAGAGATGGACAGACCTGTATTCCTTCAACATGGACATCTGCCGGAAGATGTGCGAACTGCTCGACATAGAACCGAACATTTCGCTCACAGACCATTATATCAGCAGAGAGGAAGCTGGCGACCTCGGCATCGCGGACTTCCGCGACGCTATCCGGCCCAAGCATCCGTTGCCAGACCCCGACTTCGAACCACGGCGCTATTATCAGGTGTATGAACAGCGCCACGGCTTCCTGCCTAACATGAGTATTCTCGACCTGCTCTTCAACATGGGAAACGAGAGCGTGCTATGGTTATAGATATGAGTAAAAGTTGCCAATATCGCTGATTCTTAGTAAAAACGAGAATTTCCGGAAAAACTGTCAGACTGTCTGGTTTTTGTCGTAATATCCTGACAGACAGACAGTTGACTACATGACGATTGTCAGCCAATTGTCTGGATGGTTTGCTGATAAGAGGAATTTTCAGATGAGAGGAATTGCATACGTTGGCAGAATTCTGAAAACAGGAATATTAGTATTACAATACGAACTTATTGGGCAGACGTCTGACAGCAAATCTGCCCATCCGGGGCAAGCACGTTGCCCATGATGGGCAAGCACCGTGCCCCAATTGGGCAAGCACCGTGCCCAATTTTTAACCCAAATCGGTCATTAGGGCTTGCCTGTATTTTGATTTTTTAGAAGAGTGGATTTTGGTTGGCTTTTAATGAGTAATAGTGGGCTATTGCGAATTAAAAACAAGCAAAAGACACCTTATAAAAAAACAAAAGACTACAAGCAGTTGTAAAATGTTTTATTGAACGGCCTAATGACCGATTAGGGTTTAACACAAACTGACATTAGGATTAAGTGTGAACTAAATTAATTCCGCTAATGGGTTAATACAACGAAAAATCCCTCAATGAGGGACGCTTTTGGCTTAAAACGTCCCTCATTGAGGGAAATATTTGGCGAATTTGTCCCTCTTAGAGCTTTTTTACAAGGCGCCTTTTGTCCGTTTTAAATCCGCAAAATGCCTTGCCTGCACAATAAATTCCTCAGAAAGGAGTGTTTATCTCAGTTTTTATATTTACCTTTGCCATATATCAGATGTTCTTTATCTAAGTTTTTGTAAGATTGCAAGTCTGCTGATTTAAGGTAAAGACGGAAGACAACGAGACCTGATTTTATCGATGAATACGGGATTTTTTAACCCAATCGGTCATTAGGGCTTGTCTGGATTTTGCTCTTTTAGAAGAGTGGATTTTGTTTGGCTTTTAATGAGTAATAGTGGGCTATTACGAATTGAAAACAAGCAAAAGACGCCTTATAAAAGACAAAAGACGGCAAGCAGTATATAAATAAACAATGGAACGGCCTAATGACCGTTTGGGGTTTAATCATAAGAAACCATAACATAACAAATATGGATTATATATTTGAGACCAAGATGATGGTGCGCGACTACGAATGCGACATCGAGGGAATAGTAAACAACGCCAACTACCTGCACTACGCCGAACACACAAGACACCTGTTCTTGCAGAAATGCGGACTCAGCTTCGCAGAGATGCACAGAAGAGGAATCGACGCCGTGGTGGCAAGGATGAACCTGCAGTTCAAGACTCCTCTCAGATGCGACGACGAGTTCTTCTCCCGTCTGAACCTCACCAAGGAGGGAATAAGATACGTGTTCCATCAGGACATCTACCGTGCGTCGGACAACAAAATATGCTTCAAGGGAGTGATTGACCTGGTCTGCCTCGTTGACGGCAGACTCGCCAACAGTCCCGAATACGACGATGCCTTCAAGGAATATATAAACAAATAAGACGATTCGGATGGATACAGCACAGCAAGAAATACTCAATGCCCTGACGCTGTCGAGAATGGGATTCTACAATATCCCGGCGATGAGGGAACTGCTCCACAGGGCAGGTTCATTCACAAACATTGCCGACCATCATGACAACATACTCGACATCGTGCCCGACTGTCCGAAGCGTCTCGCCAACTCGCTTAAAGACATCGCCCCACTGCAGCAGAGAGCGGAGGAGGAACTGGAATATGCGGCTGCCCACGGCATACAGGTGCTGCTGATATCCGACGACGACTATCCGCAACGGCTGAAAGAATGCAACGACGCACCGCTCGTACTCTTCTATAAAGGCAATGCCGACCTCAATGCCAAACGGGTGATCAATATCGTGGGAACACGCCACGCCACACAGTATGCCGACGACTGCATACGCAAGTTCATTGCAGACATCAAGGTGATGTGTCCCGAGATCCTCATTGCCAGCGGACTGGCATACGGTGTGGACATCATGGCGCACAGACACTCGCTGGAAAACGGCATACCCACTGTGGGAGTGCTTGCCCACGGACTCGACAACCTGTATCCGCCACGCCACAGGGAGACAGCAGACAGGATGGTGGAATGCGGTGGACTACTGACGGAGCATTTCACTAATACCAATGCCGACAAGGTGAACTTCGTGAGGCGCAACCGCATCGTGGCAGGCATGTCAGACGCCACCATACTCGTGGAGAGCGCTGCAAAGGGCGGCGGACTCATCACTTGCTCGCTGGCAAACTCATACAACCGCGACGTTTTCGCATTCCCCGGCAGAATTGGCGACAGCCTCTCTGAAGGATGCAACAAGATTATCCGCAACCGGTCAGCACAGATGGTAATATCGGCGGAATCATTCGTCAGCGACATGGGATGGGAGACTGACGCACAGCTCGCCACAGCCCAGAAGAACGGTATAGAGAGGAGTCTCTTCCCCGAAGTGGAAGGCGACGCAAAGACAATAATCGACGCTCTCGCCAAGAACAACGACCAGCAGATGAACGTGCTTACGGTATCCACAGGATTACCGATAAACAGGCTCACCACCCTGCTCTTCGAACTGGAGATGAAGGGAATGGTAAAGGCACTGGCTGGAGGAATGTATCATTTGATTAGTTGACGAGTTGACAAGGAGACAAGGAGACGAGTTGACAAGGAGTAAAGTAGACAAGGAGACAATGAAAATAGGAAACATACAATTTGGAGATCACCCTCTGTTTCTCGCACCGATGGAAGACGTAACCGACATCGGATTCCGCATGCTATGCAAGAGATACGGAGCATCTATGGTATACACCGAGTTCGTGAGCGCAGAGGCTCTCGTCAGATCGGTGAAAAGCACCGTAAACAAACTCACCATCAGCGACGAGGAGCGCCCCGTGGGCATTCAGATTTACGGACGCGACGTGGAGTCGATGGTAGAGGCGGCAAAGATAGTGGAAGACCAGGCACATCCCGACGTGATAGACATCAACTTCGGCTGCCCCGTGAAGAAGGTGGCTGGAAAAGGTGCCGGAGCCGGCATGCTGCAGAACGTGCCGCTGCTGCTCGACATCACGAAAAACGTGGTGAATGCGGTAAGCACTCCCGTCACAGTAAAGACGCGACTGGGATGGAGCAACGACAACCTCATCATCTGCGACCTCGCCGAACAGCTGCAGGACTGCGGCATACAGGCTCTCACCATACACGGAAGGACGAGGGCACAGATGTACACCGGTTCTGCCGACTGGACTCTGATAGGCGAAGTGAAGAAGAATCCGCGAATCAACATCCCCATCATCGGCAACGGCGACATCACATCGCCGGAGGAAACGAAACGGGCTTTCGAGGAATATGGCGTTGACGCCGTGATGATAGGGCGCGCCACCTTCGGACGCCCATGGATATTCAAGGAGATACGCGACTATCTCGACGGAAAGGAGCCTGACCCCGAGATGACATTCAACTGGATGCTCGACGTGCTCGAAGAGCAGCTGCGCATCAATGTGGAACGCATCGACGAATACCGCGGCATACTGCACACAAGGCGCCACCTCGCCGCAAGTCCGATATTCAAGGGAATACCTAACTTCCGCCAGACCCGCATCGCCATGCTACGTGCAAACACGATGGACGAACTGATGGGAATCCTCGAAGAACAGAGAAAATAAACCCGAATTCTGTTACCGGTTTGGGCAAACCCCGAACAGGTCATTATGCCTATTCGGGGTTAATGATTACAGTTCATGCGAATCCGCGTCATAATATTGAAAAACGTATATAAAAAGGAGGCAATAATATTATGAACATTTCCATGAAAGAATGGATAGCAGGCGTTATCCAGAATCATAAGACCGTCGCCGTGCCCGTGATGACGCATCCCGGCATAGAACTGACGGGGAAGAGCGTGAGGGAGGCTTGCTGCGACGGACAGACTCACTTCGAGGCTATCAAGGCTCTCGCCGGGAAATACCCTACGGCGGCAGCCACCGTAATCATGGACCTCACCGTGGAGGCGGAGGCTTTTGGAGCGGACGTACACTTCACTGAGGATGCCGTGCCTGCCGTTATCGGTCATCTGCTGAACAATGCCGATGACATAAAGGCGCTAAAGGTGCCGTCGCTGAAGGCTGCCAGAGTGCCTGAATATCTCAAGGCGAACCTGCTCTCGGCAAAGGCTGTCAACGACCGTCCTGTGCTGGGCGGATGTATCGGTCCGTTTTCGCTCGCCGGCAGACTCTACGACATGTCGGAGATAATGGTGCTGATATACCAAGACCCCGACGCTGCCCATACGCTGCTGGCAAAATGTACGGAGTTCATACTGAAATACTGTAGGGCACTGAAGGCAACAGGTGTTGACGGAGTGGTGATGGCAGAACCGGCGGCAGGACTGATGTCCGACGACGACTGCAAGCGCTTCTCTTCCGACTACATCAGATATATCGCAGGACAGGTGCAGGACGACTCCTTCAGCATCGTGCTGCACAACTGCGGCAACACGGGCCACTGCACAAAGGCGATGGTGGCTACAGGAGCGGCAGCCTACCATTTCGGCAACAAATGCGACATGCGGCAGGTGATAAAGGATGTGCCGCCGACGGCTCTCGCCATGGGAAACATCGACCCCGTGTCGGTGTTCAAGGAGGGCACACCGGAACAGATGTACGAAACGACAACACGACTGCTGCAGGAAATGAAGGAGTATCCCAACTTCGTTCTCTCCAGCGGCTGCGACACACCGCCACACACTCCGATGGAGAACATCGACGCTTTCTTCAAGGCTCTCGACGACTTTGACAAGACCATGTAAGTCATTTTACAGTCTCCAAAACATTGGTTTAGAATGTAGTCATCAGCGCAACTCACATAAACCCCAATCGGCCATTAGGCAGTTTTATGTGATATTTTAAACTGCTTGCAGTCTTTTGTCTTTTATAAGGCGCCTTTGCATCCCCTTTACCAACGTTGTCATTTCATGAATACTTTGGGCACGGTTTGGACACAGATCGTGCCCACTTGGGGCAAGCACCGTGCCCCAAGTGAGAAAGCACGTTGCCCCACATGGGCAAGCACCGTGCCCAATTCTTGTCGGTTTTGTTATCCTTGCCTATGATTGTGAGTCGGCTATTTGGAAACAAAGACCAACCAGAGAAATGGCTGTCCTTTTATGGGACTTGCAAAAGTCTTACCAGACAGCACAATAGCTCCGATGATACTTTATTATACTTCTATGATACTTTTCTGTAAAAAATCCAGAAAAGTATCATTACACCTAACTCATTCAGCTGATGCACTTTAGATGCATCCAGCACCCCCGAAAATGATACTTTGACACTTTTCTTCAGGAAAAAAACATATTGTTATTCCCGGATTTTTCGTTGTGTCTTGATAACATTTCATCGAAAATTCTTGTGTATCTCAAGTATTTTATAGAATTTTGTATAAGAGTCTTACGAACGCTGACTGACACGGGATGGCATATACGCCACTAAAATCCTATAAATCAACGGAGTAACGGACTCGACAAATGTATTATCATCTAAAAACAATTCCGCCTACGGGTTAACATTAACAACACAACCATTATGAGAGTAGGATTATTCGTCCCCTGCTATGTGGACGCCCTGTATCCAGAGGCTGGTGTAGCCACATACAAGTTGCTCAAGCACTATGGACTTGACGTGGAGTATCCTGAGCGGCAGACATGCTGTGGACAACCGATGGCAAACGCCGGTTTCCAGGACAAGTCGATGAAAGTGATTGAGTCTTTTGATGAACTTTTCAAAGACTATGACTACATCGTCGCCCCTTCAGCATCGTGCGCCGCATACGTGAAAGTCTATTATCCCAAAATTCTGAAGGGCAAGCACGAGTGTGTCTCTTCAGGCAAAATCATGGATATAGTGGAGTTCCTCCACGACGTGCTGAAGGTGAAGGAGGTGCCGGGAAAGTTCCCCCACCCTGTCAGCGTGCATAACAGCTGCCACGGAGTGAGAGAGCTGAACCTGTCGTCGCCCTCGGAATGCAACGTCAAGCCATTCAACAAGATTATCGACCTCTTGCAGCTCGTCGACGGCATCACCATCCATGAGCCGGAACGCAAGGACGAGTGCTGCGGCTTCGGCGGTATGTTCTCCATCGAGGAGCCTGCCGTTTCCACCCGTATGGGAGAAGAGAAGATAAAGAGACACATCGCCACCGGGGCGGAATATGTCACGGGACCCGACTCTTCGTGTCTCATGCACATGGCTGGCATCGCCAAGAAAGAGAAGATGCCTATCAAATTCATTCACGTAGTCCAGATATTAGCAGCAGGGTTATGAGCACAATACATTCCAAGAGAGCCGCCCGCTTTGTGGCGGATGCAGAGAAGACCAGTTGGCACGACGCCACCTTCTGGTCGGTGAGAGAGAAGCGCGACAAGATGGCACAGCAGCTGCCGGAGTGGGAAGACCTGCGCGAGCATGCCTCGCAGATAAAGAAGCACACCATCACCCATCTGGCGGATTATCTGGAGCAGTTCTCGAACTCTCTGGAGAGCCGCGGAGTGAAGGTGCATTGGGCGAAGGATGCCGCGGAGTTCAACGAAACAGTACTTTCCATTCTGCAGAGCCACGGTGTGACGAAGATGGTGAAGTCTAAGTCGATGCTCACCGAAGAGTGCGAGATGAACCCCTATCTGGAGCAGCACGGCATCGACGTGGTGGAGACCGACCTCGGCGAGCGTATCATCCAGCTCCTGCATCAGAAGCCGAGCCATATCGTGATGCCTGCCATCCACCTCAAACGCGAGGAAGTGGGCAGGATGTTCGAGGAGAAGGGAATATCGAAGGAGAAAGGAAACTACGACCCTACTTATCTCACCCATTGCGCCCGTCTCCATCTGCGCGACCAGTTTATGCAGGCTGGTGCCGGCATGACGGGATGCAACTTCGGCGTGGCTGCCACCGGCGACTGCGTGGTATGCACCAACGAGGGAAATGCCGACATGACCACCTCTATGCCCAAACTGCATATCGTGGCGATGGGAATAGAGAAGATAGTGCCCGACTACAAGTCGCTTGCCATCTTCCAGCGCTTGCTCTGCCGCAGCGCCACAGGACAGCCCACCACTGCCTTCACATCACACTTCCGCCAGGCACGACCCGGAGGAGAGATGCACGTGGTGCTCGTGGACAACGGCAGAAGCGACATGCTGGCTGACACCGAACATTGGCAGACGCTGAAATGTATGCGTTGCGGAGCCTGCATCAACACATGTCCCGTATACCGCCGTTCGGGAGGATACAGCTACACGTATTTCATCCCTGGTCCCGTGGGGGTGAACCTCGGCATGCTGCGCGACCCACGGAAATACAGCGACAACGTTTCGGCTTGCACTCTCTGTCTCTCTTGCGACAATGTATGCCCGTCGAAGGTAGGACCTGGCTCGCAGATATACGTATGGCGACAGAGTCTGGAGAAACTGGGAAAAGCCGACAAGCTGAAGAAGGCGATGTCGGCAGGTATGGAATATCTGTTCGACCGCCCTGCCCTCTACACCACAGCCTTGAAATTCGCTCCGCTCGCCAACTACGTTCCTGACTGCCTCACCAACATCGGCAACATCAACGCATGGGGTATCGGGCACGCCATGCCTGAATTCGCAAAGAAATCATTCCATGAACTGTGGAAGGAAGGAAAAGTGAAGTAGGAAGTGGGGAGAAACAATTCGCAAGACAAGCATGAAGAAACAATTCGCAAGAGAGTATGAAAAAAGAAGATTTTCTGAATAAGTTGCGTCAGAACACGCACTTTCAATACGATATGCCAAAGGAGGAGATAAAAGGCATCGAATACGAAGACACACTGAAACAGTTCATCGAGATGACGGAGTCGGTGGGCGGACATGTCATCACCGACGCTTCTGCCGGTTCCGACATTAATGCCTTGGTGTGCATGGCATACCCTGACGCCAGGGTATTTGCCTCAAACCTGGAGGGAATAACTATGGAAGGCTTGAAGGCAAATGTCGGCAACGGAGCTGCCGCCGTGGAGCTGCGCAATCCCGACACCGTGGCGGAGGCCAACGACCTCAACGGCACCGACGTGGCAATTGTGAGAGGCACGGTGGGAGTGGCAGAGAACGGATGCATCTGGATTCCGCAGACGATGAAGGAGAAGGCATTGCTGTTCATATCCGAATATCTCGTGATTGTGCTCGACAAGAAGAATGTCGTAAACAACATGCACGACGCATACGCCAGCATAGAGATGGACTCACGCTACAATTTCGGAACGTTCATCAGCGGACCGTCAAAGACCGCCGACATCGAGCAGGCTCTTGTTATAGGAGCACAGGCAGCCCGCGGAGTCACCGTGGTGCTGGTGGACGAATAAGTATTTTGGCACTAAATCCCGAACCGGGTCTTATTGGGTGAGGGTAACAAAAGCAGAATGTTGGTTTTATGGGGTTGGCATCCAACCGTCATAAAACCAACATTCTTTATACGCAAGCCCTAATAACCGATTGGGGTTAAATTTTACGTTATATGGAGCTCTGCAAAGCAGCATTTTTATTCTGTGGTGGGGCGAAGTTAAACAAAAGTATCCAATCAAACATCATTGAGATGCTATTTCTTTTGATGGTAATACCCAGAAAAGTAAATTTCACCCAAATGGGACGCTATTGTAAACGTGGTGAACCAACCCAGATGGAAATAGCCAAAGCCTGCGGCCTGGAAAAAGCCGGATTGGTGTATTATTTCCCGTTCAAGCAGAATTTGTTCGTGGTTATTGTGGACAAATATGTATTTCATCCCCAGCAGTTGGAAAAAAGTTCCAATTTACAGCAGGTTCGTTCCCGGAGTTTATCGACCAGTATTACGACCGTGTGATTTTTGCCCTAATCCGGCTCAGACTTGTCTGCGTTACGCCTAAATAGGTGGCGATACTTCCCAGCGGCAATCGCTGTAACAAATCTGGTTCTTTCGCCAATAGCTCCTTATACCGTTCCGAAGCGATAGCGGACAACATAGAGATCAGCCGTTCTTCAGTGGCAAGCAGCTCCATCTCCGCATAACGCCGTCCCCAATTGGCGATGTGCAAGTCTTCCGAAAACAACTCTTTCAATTTTTTCCTTTTCAATACATATAAGTCGGAATCTTCCATCAATTCCATCGTTTCATATCCCGGCTCGTCATTTACATAGCCTTTCATAGAAACAAGGGTCGCTCCCTCTTTGCCGACCCAAAAAGTAATTTCTTTCCCATCCACCGAAGTATAGGCACGGACAATGCCTTGTTTAATGAAAAAGATGTCTTTCTCCACCTTGCCGCATTCCAATACTCGGAATCCTTTGGGATATGAGACTTCAGTCAGGCATTGTTGCAACCTGTCCAAAGATGCGTCCGGCATGGCGTATCTTTGGTTGATGATTTCCTTTATATCCATAGTTCATTGCTGTTGTTAGTGTGCAAAATTATAAAATAGCATACGGAAACGAGAATAAACATATGTTTTTTGTCAAATGAAAAGTCCGTTTTTGCCAAATGCAAAAAGCTATTAGGGATTGTTTGTTTATTTTTGCGCCCGAATTTAATAAAACATAAGTATGAATTGGATAATCTTATTATTGGCAGGATTGTTTGAGGTGAGCCTCACATTCTGTTTAGGGAAAGCGAGAGCGGCATCAGGAGTTGGATTTTATTTGTGGGGAAGCGGTTTCCTTGCCTCTACCGTACTGAGCATGACTTTGCTTGCCAAAGCGGTACAGACTTTGCCTTTGGGAACTGCGTACGCCATTTGGACGGGAATCGGAGCGGTTGGTACGGTTTTGATTGGGATATTCGTTTTCAAGGAACCTGCCACTCCCATCCG
>OJKP01000025.1_pt1 | contig 133517 bp, 116 predicted proteins | sample 1596521 | NCBI WGS metagenome assembly OJKP01 (sample SAMEA4350130, study PRJEB24818) | metagenome | biome: human; feature: gut; material: faeces | place: Denmark | collected 2013-09
GACATATTGAATTAATTGTTTCTCCGCAGAGAATGCGACTGACTATATTCAGCCGTTCTTCATAATTGTGGCGTCTATACATAATGCACCCCAAAAGTTTTGTGTCTAACTTTTGGGGTGCAGTTCAAGGAGGAAAGGTGAGGGACTATGTTTATTTAAAGTTTTACTTTTACACCGGCCATCACTAAGAATCCGGGTTGGCGCACATTGGCCAAATCATAATAAGGATGGTTGGTCAAGTTGGTCAGGTCGACAAAGAGCGTATAATGTGGATCTGTCCAAGAGAGTTTACAATCGAGTAGTGCATGCGTGCCATACGGCCGAAGTTCTGCCGTAGGTTTAAGTTCACGATAGACGAGGTAAGCCCCTTCGCGCTGTTGCATCCTCATGGTCCAATTAGCTGAAAGACGTGACACAATCCGATGCGAGAGTGAGATCACTAATTTATGGCGCAAATACTCCATGGCGTAGTTAGACTTAAAATAGTCCTCTCCAGCGCGCCTATGTTGCGTGGTCCATGTGTAAGACATCTTAAATCGTTCAAAGGGTTGTTTCACACCCCACCACTGGCTGAGCGAGAGGCTAAGGTCAGCGCCAAGGCCATAATTATCTAGCGAGAAAGATGTAGCGTGGTATTTATCATCGGGCGTGAACATCACCCAGTCAATCATGTGCGTGCCACGCTGATAGCGAGCTTTTAGCCGTAGTGAGAGAACAGACTGCACATAATCCACCCCGAGACGGAAGGCACTACATTCCTCAGGACGCAGACCAATGTTGCCTTCCTGTGTAGGACTTTTATACCATAAGTCTGTGAAAGAGGGCAAGCGCAACGAACGATTCCACGATGCGAACAATTTCCACTCATGAGAGGGACGATAGCTAAGGTCGACACCTGGATAGAATCGAAAACGTGAATCAATGGCATTGTTACGTTCGGCCATGACACCTGCTGAGAGAGTAAACTGACGCCACACCACATTGTGTTCTACGAAATACGAAAGGTTCGTGCGGTCGTCTTTCTTGGTGTACATACGTCCGTTTTCGCGGGGTATCTCCACTTGTAAATCAGACGAGAGATCGCGTCCGAGATTGGTGCTATAGATCACCTCCTCACGCAGTTCAGCTCCCACGGCAGTTCGCCCCAAGGCCCATTGCGTCCAAGCATTAACCCCTGCGGTAAACACGTCACCACGATGAAAATTTTCGCCCGTTTCCGAACCATGAATAAGTTGGAAATGATCCAAACTTCTTACCCACGAAACTTGAGGTACAAGATGCACACGTCCTTTGCTCTCGGCACGAGCTGAGAGTAGGTAGCGGCGAGTAGCTTCCCACTGATTTGGATAGGCTGCTGAATAGAACGTGTTGGCTCCGAAATCGTTGGTAGTGACGCCTGCTTGCACCTGCAAATTGAAGTCAGTACCCGTATAGGTAGCTTGTCCATAGCCTTTGGCACCTTTAAAGTAACCATTTTTCACTGCACCATCCGAACGTTGGCCACTACCACTTGCCGAGACCATCCATCCCTTGCCTATGCTCCAAGATGTACGAGCTTCTCCTCTCACAGTGCCATAAGAGCCACCCTCTATCATAGCTTCGAGGGGCGATACAGAGGCAGCTCCACGAGTCACCACGTTGATGGCTCCGCTAAAGGCTTGACTACCCATTACACGCGAAGCAGCACCCTCGAGTATTTCGATGCGCTCTATATCAGAAATATTAACTGGAAAATCGGCAGCATTGTGCCCTGTCTGTGGATTAACGAGAAGCACGCCGTTGAGAAGAATGGCTATTTGATCGTGCGTGCCGCCGTCGATGCTTATGTCCGTTTGAATACCAAACCCTCCGCGTTGCCGGACATCTACACTTGCTGAGAGTTTGAGAACGTCGTTGATGGTGCGCACCCCCGCAGCCGCGAGGTCATCATGCGTCAGCGTCAACACTTGTCGGGCTACCACATCGGCAGCCAAAGGAGCACGCGAGGCCGAGACATCGGCTAGTCCTAGGCTCAGAGTGTCGGCAAGGAGGGAAGAGTCGGTGTTGCCTTGTGCTTGTTGTGGCATAGCGGCCATTAAGCGAGGAGTAGCGCTAGCCAATGTTGCCACGCTAAGCACACCTATTTTCACCTCACGATGCAGACAAGCAAACAGACTCCATCCTTTACGGCTGAAGCTATTAAACGTGAGCGCACGTGCTGTTGTGTGTGAATTTGACATTAAGATAAATTATTGTGTAAATTGTTTTTGAGCGCGCAAAGGTAGTACAAACTGAGCGCACAGCCAAAAGAAAGATTGATTTTATTCTCCGAGAATACTCAATTTCCCCCATGGGTCTTTCATTTTAAAACGCTTGTTTTTTCAATTCTTTTTTGCTCGCGCGCCACCCCAAGCCACCCACTTCCTATTATACAAGCTATGACGATGTAAGGAAAAAGTACGACTACATTATTATGTCTTCCCTCTATCCAAAAAACGTACTACATTGGGTCAACAACCCTATAATAAGGTAATAAATAAAAGAGGATGCATCGTTTTTTTTGACACACCCTCTCATTATTGTTCTTGTATCAAGAGACTTATGTTGTCGCTTCGGCTGCTTTCTTAGGTTGTGGTTTAGGTACGAACCCCAAAATAGCCACCAAACAACTCATGATCGGACTTATAATATTGAAGAAACAGAAAGGAAGGTAGACCAATGTAGGGATGCCGAGCACAGTGCTTTGCGTCATGCCGCATGCCGTCCATGGCACCAGTACGGAAGTGACCGTGGCAGAGTCCTCCGTAGAGCGACTTAGTAGCTCGGGGCGGTAGCCACGTTCCGCATACTCATCGTGATAGATCGAAACGTTCATGATGATTGATAGGAATTGGTCGCCCATAATCAAGTTGAGCAGTACGCCCGAAGCCACAGTGGAGCAAACCAGCGAAGCCGTGCCCTTGATGCCCTTTAGTATAATATGCGTAATGCTCCTCAACATGCCGCTTGCCACCATGCACGAACCAAAACACATGGCACAAAGAATGAGCCACACCGTGCTGAGCATGCCCACCATACCTCGTGTCGCTACTAAGGAATTGATTGCCTCAAATCCCGTGTCGATATTCGTCTTTGTATAGCACGTAAGCATCAGTCCCTCAAAGATGCTTGTCGCATTTATTTCCTTTTCACCAGCAATCTGTATCAGCGCTTCGGGTTGAAGCACAACAGCGCAAATGCAAGCTGCGAGAGCAGATAGAAGTAGCGTGATAAGCGAGGGCATCTTTTTATAAATCAGTAAGGCTGTAAAGAGCGGCACGACCATGGTCCATAGCGATATGTTGAAGCCATTGTTTAGTCCTGTAAGGTACTGATTAACCTCCACTTCCTGTCCGTTGTAGAACAATCCGATTACCAAGTAGAGCACTAAGGAGATGACAATGCTCGGCACAGTGGTGTAGAGCATATAGCGAATGTGGCTAAATAGGTCGGCGCCCGCCATTGACGAGGCCAATACCGTGGTGTCGCTCATAGGCGACATCTTATCGCCAAAGTAAGCACCCGATATAATGGCTCCCGCTGTGTAAGGCTGTGGAATGCCCAGCGCATCGCCTATACCCATTAGTGCGATACCGATGGTAGCAATCGTTGTCCACGAAGTGCCTGTAATCACCGAGATAAACGAGGAGATAATGCAAGCGCAGGGCAGAAAAAGCCATGGCGACATCAGTTGCACACCATAATAAATCATGGTGGGCACCACGCCGCTCACCATCCACGTGGCCGACATCATGCCGATGAGCAGCAGAATGAGTATCGATACGCCTGCATCGCCCACGGTTCTCTTAATCATCTCCTCAAACACGGTCCACTTTGTCCGATATATCAGCATCGACAGGGCCACGCACACCGACGAGGCCACCATCAGTGCCACCTGTGAGGCTCCGCTCAGCGCATCGTCGGGAAACAATCGGAGCACCAGTGTAATGAGTGCAATCAACACAGCCAGCGGAAGCAAGCTTATCAAGGGGTGGGGGTGTAGAGCTTTTGTGTTCATAGTCTTATTGTCGGGGCAGTCATACAACATTGCCCATTGAAATATTTAAGTAAATACAGTTAAGTTTTGTCTTAGCACTTGCGAAGGTAATAAATAATTGTGAATTTTCTTTCTAGAGTGGTGCTTTTAATTCTGATGCTAGGCTTGCGTGGTAATGTAAAAGTGTGCTTTTCGATAGTAAATGAGTGAGTATAGAGAAATATGTGACTGAATATACGATTATCAAAAAAAGCGTTTTCAATAGCTTACAAATCCACACATTGAATAAGGCTATTCATTTTCCAGAATGAATAGCTTTCTCTATTGAGAACGAATTAGAGTGAATTTGTCAGAGGAAAAAGTAAATCTTCGCCCCATTCCCTGTGAATAACAGCAGGGGGGGCGAAGACTGTAAATGGAGAGATAATAAAATCGGAGGAAAGGGCGCGGAAGAGACAATCTCTAGTCGTCTAGACAGACCTCAAGCATGAAGTAACAGGGCGAGGAAGTCTCTTCAGCTTTCTTTCGGCATTCGGCGTCGCCGTGTTCTGTCCAAGTGACGCAGAACACGTTGAGTTTAGGATAAATGTTGGCTAGCTTGGAAAGGGGCATATACTCCTTGTCGCGCTGGTTGCGAATAATGCAGGCATAATAGCCTGGCACATCATTGAAAGTGTGGAAAAGAGTGACGTACTGCGAGGCATCGAGCTTGAGTTGCAGCGTGTTAATGAGGTACTTGTTGATGGTGACAGAGAGCAACTCTTGAGCCTCTTTCCGCTGGTCGGACCAGTGGGTGAGTTTTCGGAGTACTTTGATGTTGGTGTCGAACACGGTATGCGCACTTCCAAAGTTAATAGTGGGTGTGCTGCTGAGGCTCTTTCCCATGAGACCATGAAGGATGAATACTTTGAATCTCACTTCTTCTTTTCGTCCCTCTTTATAGAGCCACCATTCCATGCCCTCGGCGGTGCGATACGAGGGATTACCTGTATCTTGACAACGCATGGACATGTAGCAACGTCCTGGGCCGCCAATAATAAACTCTTGTTCGCCTTTTTTGAAGAAGTGGGCAACGCGGCGCGATTTTATTTGACTCCCCTTGTTTAGTGGAGCTATGGAGCAGTAGGAATTCAAATTCTTGCTAGCGCTTTCGAACTGCGATTGGATGCGCTCTATCAGCTTGTCGATTTTGTTTTTATCGCTCTTGCTAGAATAAGGCATACGGAATGTATATGCGCGTAAATAGCATAGGGAGTCGAGGTCATCGTGTCCTTGAATCTCTTCCGTGTTGATGAGTTGGGCTCGTGGGGCAGAACTTAGCTCCTTGTACGCTTCGTGGAAAAACTGTGCCCGAAGTTGCATGGCTGATGCGCATGCAAGGGCGAGGAGGATGAGAATGCGTTTCATAATGTGTTGATGTCTTGATAAGTTAATGCATAGTTGATTACGGTATCAATGAGTTGCAACTCAAATATGGTGTTTTCTATTTGTTCTTGAATTTGTTGTCTTTCGTTGGAGGATATGGAGTCAGTGCTGGCTGTCATTTCGAGCGGTTGCTCCTTGACTATGGACACCTCATTGGCCTCTTTCGGGGGAGTTACTTTAATTACTGTCTGTTTGTGCTGGGGCGAGGGCGCCTCTTGCGGTAGTAGTTGCGTGGCTTCGGAAGTAGTCAAAGAAACCTTTTGAACTATTGCAGGGGAAAGTTTCCTCGGCACACTTTGATTCATGACGGTGGTAGACTCTTGAGACATATCGTTTGTAAAATGCCACGCAGCCCATGTACCACAGATCACGCATACCACGCAAGCCGCTGCATAACGAACGATGGCAGGCCAGCATCGACGACGTTGGGCGTGACGACGTTGCGCGAGCAAGCGATCATATTCGCGTGCGCCAGGTGTAAGCTCTTTCAGCATCTGCTGGTATAACGCTTCGTCGCTGAGTAGAGTTCTTTTATTTTTCATTGTCAATCAGTCTTTTAAGTTTGGCTTTTGCCATGGATATCATGCTCTTTACCGAGGGCTTGGGCAAATGTGCTTCGGCTGCAATCTCGTCCACGCTCTTATCGTCAATGTGGCGTGCTTTGAAAAGCGACTGTTCGCGAGGCGAGAGCTGGCGCATGGCATGGTCGATACGTTGCATCGTCTCTTGGGCTAGAAGTGGAGCATCGGCTTCAGTGGTGCATGGTGCGAGCGATTCTTCCAGAGGCGAGGTGGGTATTTGCCCAAGTTTGTGATAGCGTTCCACGCAGACGTTCTTGGCCACCATGACGGCCAGAGCTTCTAGATTGCGCTGAGCGTTGAGCTTCTCGCAGTAAGTCCACAATCGAATCAGACTGTCTTGTGCCACATCCTCGGCATCCTCTGCATTGCCAAAGAAGTCGCGTCCCACTCTGACCATGAGTGGGCGCAGATGGGGAATCATATGTTCAAACTCTGCGTGTGTCATATCTACCTAATATACTGCTCAGCGAGGGAAAAGTTAAGTGCGAAAATGCGATTTTTTTGAGAATCTTTCGTATTCACCCAGTACCGGGGAGGGCGACGCGTCTCGCTTCGGCATCATTTGCATCTTAAGAAGTCTACTTATAGGCAGTGGGGGCGAAGCGTCTCGCTTCGGTCAGTCTTGTGAAGGCTCGATGCCGAACAAGGCTGATGATTATGGACATCGCAATTTTCTGTTACGCCACTTCGGGGCATCGAACCCCTCGTGACGTGCCGAAGCGAGACGCTTCGCCCCCACTTCCTGTGAGTAGACTTCTTATTTGGGGGCAGACTTGCAATCCAAAGACAATGCCGCACTGTAACGCGTTGCCTATATAACTGAGTGAGAACCATTTCCTCATCTCCGCTTCCTTGGCGCGAAGATACAGCCTTTCTTCGAAGCACGCAAATTCTCCCTTCAGCACAGACAGATTCTTCCTCCCTGCAAACGGATGATTTTGAACGCAGCGAACGGGATGCATGAAACTTCATCATTATCATGCTTAAACTTAGGCCGTTCCATTTCTTTTTGATAACTTTGCCGTTGTACACCGGGCGGTGAACGATCGTTCATTGGGCGTTGAACGCTCAGTCACTGGGCGGTGACTCATCGTTCACCGAGTGGTGAACGATGGGAAGATGCCCATCCGTGAACGGAAGGATGCTCATACGCAGACAGAAGAATGATTATCTGCAAATGAAAACGAGCTGGTCAAGAAGTCTACTCATAGGCTGCTAAGCCGAATCGAGACGCTTCACCTGTGCTGCAAGTGGGTAGACTTCTTATCTTATATCGAAACACTTCAATAGCTTGTAATACTTTATACTTCAATATTTATGGCAATCACATTCAAACTCCAAGAAATACCGCACGCAAAGGACGAAGAACTGCGTGGCTACTTCCCCGTATTGGCACATTCTGCACGCATTACCTCAGCCGAGCTCTGCCACATGATACAAGAACGTTGCACAGCTACTGAAGGCGATGTGAAAGGTGTGATGAGCGCTATGGCGCAAGTAATGGCACAAGCTTTGACAGAGGGAATACGTGTGGAAGTGCCTGAACTTGGTAGTTTCTCGCCCTCAATCTCGAGCGATGAACCTATCACAGATGCTGCAGACAAGCAAATAGCCCGCCATCTACGCATAGACAATGTCAACTTCCAGCCCAAAGCCACACTCATGAAAGACTTTGGCAAAGTGGCATTCCGCAGAGCCGACAAGATGGTGAGGAATTCTCCCACATATACTGATACTGAATTGATAGACCGCATACGAACGTTTTATGCTGAACATCCTGGTGATGTGATGGATCGTCCGTCTTTCCAAATGCTCTCTGGCTATGGTCGCACCACTGCCTATAAGGTGCTTTCCCGCCTTGTTCGAGAGGGACTGCTCGAGAAGAGAGGTCGACCCCGTGCTCCGTACTACATGGTTGCGAAAGTAGAGCCTTAGAGATTCAACAAGGAAGATGAGAGGGAATGAGAGGAGAAATGCGATGCATTTGCATTTCCCTTCTTAGAAAAGCGGATTTATTAAAAAGAATTGCATAACTTTGCAACGAAACATCAAGAGCAGTATGAATCTGCACCAACCGAGCTATTGACAGCCGCGGTGGTAAAGGTACGATGTGGAAGATTTACTCACAACTTCAAAAACAAGTCATTATGAACAATTCTCTTTATGATCAGTTCGCTGCACGTTTTGCAGCAAAATCCCTCTCTTCACTTGTAGACTCATTCAATCGCCAGGTTGGTTGCCGTGGCTTTAATTCTGCACGCGCTGCTCACGACATAGCGCTTATCAATGAACTCCTACGCCGTGGCATTGACCTTTCGGCTGTAAGAAGCGATGGCGGCACCTCGTTTGCTCACCATGTGAAACTCGAAGACAACCGTTTCGTTACGATTGACTAAACGGACAAAACCTAACGCGTTATAATAGATAGAAATCCGATGTTCCCGTCTGCTCTTGGGAATATCGGATTTCTGTGTGTATATAAACAGAGACGGTCATCAGTGAATGCAGAGAGTGCTTTGACTGATGACCGCTATGTGATTCTATTCTGCTTATGAAGCAGGTAGGAAGGAAACAGGGGAATTACTTCTTGATGTTGGGCTTCTGCAGACCATAGCCTTTGCGCTTGTCTTCCATGATGAGCAGAAGGGAGATGATGATGGCAACGGCACCGAAGCAAGCAAAGATGGTCATCGACTGGGTATAGTCGATGGTTTTACCATCGGCCAAGGTGTTGGCTTGGTTGACCTTACCAATCCATACGGGCACAAGGGCCAGGCCAATGTTTTGGATGTAGAAGATGAGCGCATAAGCCGTACCGAGGAGCTTCATCGGGATAATCTTGGGCACAGAAGGCCACATGGCTGAAGGCACTAGCCCAAAGGCAATGCCAAGCACTACCATAACAACGATGGCCAAAATCCATGAGTTGAGAGGTAGAGCAAAGGTGATGTGTACGAGGGTGAGAAGTACGCTGCCGATGAGCATGAGCGTGGCGCCCTTGCCATATTTGTCGTAGATGCCACCGAAGAAGGGAGTGAGGAAGATTGTGCCGAAGGGGAGCATGGCAGGGATGAGGCCTGCTACGTTTTCGGGTACCGCATATTTCATTACCATCAGTTTGGTGGCGAATTTAAGGAATGGGAATACGCCTGCATAGAACATGAGGCACAGCACGGCAACATACCAGAAACCGCGATTGCAGAAAAGAGTGGCAAGGTCGGAAAACTTGAAACCTTCTTCAGGCTCTGCATCGAGAGCTGCTGCTGAGGCGTCTTCCTTGCGGTCCATTACGCAATAGACGATAAAGGCGATCATGCCTGCGCAGAGCATGGCTGCACCAAGACCCACTGATGCTGATACGCCGCCCATGGCCTTGGCAAATGGAAGAGAACATGCGAGTGCACCAGCTGTGCCGATACGGGCGAGGGCTACCTGCAGACCCATGGCGAGAGCAAGCTCATGGCCAGTAAACCATTTCACAATAACCTTGCTCACAGTGATACCTGCAATTTCGCAACCTACACCATATATGGCGAAGCCGAGGCAGGCGATGAGTACTTGTGTGTGGTAAGTACCGATGCCGAAGGGAAGGGTGACGGAACCCTCGAAGTCGTGGCCTACGGCATACCACTTGATAAGGGCACCACCAAACATGAGTACGGTGGACATGATGCCTGTGAAGCGAATGCCAAACTTGTCGAGGATGATACCTCCGAAGAATAGGAGGAGAAGGAATACGTTGAAGTAGCCGTAGGCTCCAGAGAAGAATCCGTAATCATCGCTCGACCATCCAAGGCCGAGGCCACCATCGCCTTTGGCTGCCGTGAGCAGCGGTTCGAGAGGCGACATTACATCGGTGAAAAAGTAGCCGAACATCATCGTCACGCTGACAATGACAAGGGCTGTCCAGCGAGCTGACTTAGAGTCGCTGAGCTTTTGTTGAATTGCTTGTGTCATATAGAGTAATTTGTTTGATTTCTTATGCTGGTTTGAAGTTTTGAGGTTGTAAGGTTATAAAGTCGCCTTATGCTCGTTGTGATCAAGGTTACTTTATAACCTTATAACCATAAAACTCAAAACTTATTTAAGGTACTTGTCTAACCAACGGAAGAAGGTGCGCTGCCAAAGGATGCCATTCTGAGGCTTCAACACCCAGTGGTTCTCGTCGGGGAAGAGAAGCAGTTGTGCATCGATGCCACGCATGCGGGCTGTGTTGAAGGCCGATTCGGCATGCGTGTACTCTATGCGGAAGTCTTTCTGACCATGGATGCAGAGGATGGGAGTGTCCCATTTATCTACATAGAGGTGGGGGGAGGTGGTGAATACTTTCTGCACTTGTCCGTCGGCAGCCTTTTTCCAGGGAGCACTGCCCATGTCCCAGTTGGGGAACCACATCTCTTCTGTTTCGACATACTGCTGTTGTGTGTTGTAGATGCCGTCGTGAGCAATGAATGCCTTGAAACGTTTGTCGTGATTGCCAGCGAGCCAATATACGCTGTAACCGCCGAAACTGGCACCTACTGCGCCGAGGTGGTCTTTGTCTACATAAGGCTCCTTACAGATGTCATCGATGGCGCTGAGGTAATCTTTCATGCAAAGTCCTGAATAATCGCCTGAAATTTCTTCTAGCCATTCCATGCCAAAGCCAGGCAGACCGCGGCGATTCGGGGCAATCACAATATAGTCGTTGGCGGCCATAATCTGCATGTTCCATCGGAAACTCCAGAACTGGCTCACAGGCGACTGCGGGCCGCCTTCGCAGAAGAGCAGGGTGGGGTATTTCTTCGATGGGTCGAAATGAGGCGGATAGATCACCCAGCAAAGTTCTTCCTTTCCATCGATGGTCTTTACCCAGCGTTCAGCTACCTTGCCAAAGGCAAGATGATCGTAGAAGTATTGGTTTTCGTTGGTCAGCTGTTGAGCTGTGGCGTTCTTCTTTAATGGAAGCACGAAAACTTCATCGGCTGCACTCATGCTTTGGCGCTTGCAGTAGAGGCTCTTGCCATCGGGGGCAAGGCCGAGTAGCGAATAGTCAGCTACGTCATTGGTGAGGGCATGGTGTTCTCCCTTTAGGTTTGTCTGATAAATATTGGTCTTGCCATGCCATACGCCAGTGAAGTAGAGCGTTTGATTGTCTTTGGCCCAGCAGAATTCGTTGACACCACTCTCAAACTTCTCGGTGACATAAGTCTTCTTGCCTGTCTGAAGGTCGAGCACGCAGAGACGTGTGCGATCGCTTTCATAGCCATCGCGCTCCATGCTGCTCCAAGCTATGTAGCGTCCGTTGGGCGAGAATTGTGGGTTTTGGTCGTAGCCCATGTTGCAGTCTTCCTTGGGATGATTGACGGCTTGGTCTTTGAGCGAACGGTCTTCTTCTACTGTGGGTGCCACGTAGTCGGCGGGCTTGCAGAGGTTCTTTGTAGAGCCCGTGGCAAGGTCGTAGAGGAAGATGTCGCTATCTGTGCTGATAGCGTAAGCTTTACCCACCTTTTTGCGGCAAGTATAGGCTATGGTCTTAGAATCGGGACTCCATGCCAACTGCTCTATGCCACCAAAGGGCATCATGGGGCATTCGTAAGGTTCGCCTTCGAGCAAGTCTTTGGCTGCGCCTACGTGCTGTCCATCAAATTCAGCCACGAAGGGGTGGGGGGCAGATGTTACGTAAGTATCCCAGTGCTTATACATCAGATCATTGATGACCATCCCTGTGGCAAGGGGAAGGTCGGCATCGTTCTTCTGAATGCTATGATTTTGGTCTACTTCCATGATGAGGATTACCTTCTTTCCATCGGGCGAGAACAGGAAGTCGGCCACATCGCTTGGCGCATTGCTTATTTGCTGGCGGTTGGTACCGTCAGTGCTCATTTTCCAAAGTTGACTGCTTCCGCTTTCTGATGAGAGATAGACAATCTCTTTGCCACCATTGATATAGGTGGCTCCCATTTCGCTCTTCTTGCTTGTGGTGAGTTGTTTTACTGCACGCGACTTGAGGTCGATGGTGTAGAGCACAGAGTGACTTTTGTTTTGCTTCACGCTATAGTAGGTGACAGCATAGACGGCTTGTCGTCCGTTGGGTGAAACCTTGAATCCGCCCACACGTCCCATGGCCCAGAGAGCTTCTGGTGTCATGCGGTCGGAGGTCAGCGTGGGTTGCTGCTTGCCAATAAAGTCGGCATTCTGTGCCTGTGCCGGAGAGGCAATGGCAGCCGATGCAGCAAGGGCAGTAGCTGTAAGCATGGTTGTAAGTAAGTTCATATAGTATGATTTGTGATTACAAAATAAAAGAAGCTAAAAGCCAAAACCATAATGTGTGTATAGGTATAGCTTTTAGCTTCTTTCCTGTTAGCATGTTAGAGATTTCTTACTTCTGCTGGCGGCGCTGCTGAATCTCTTGTTGGCGCTTCATCATCTCTTCTTGTTGTTTCTGAAGAGCTTCGAGGCGTGCTGCCAATCCACTAGGTTTCTTGTTAGGATTGTTCTTGTTGGCCTGATAGTTGGCTTCGAGTTTAGCAAGAAGTTTTTTATCGTCAGTAGTCTTGCGCAGATACCACATGGTCAAGGCACTGAAGAGAAGTGAGATAAAGTAGTAGTAGTTAAGACCTGCAGAGTACTTATTGAACATGAAGAAGAAGAACAGCGGCATGAGCATCATCATCCATTGCATCATCTTCATCTGCTGAGCTTGTTCGCCCGACATCGTTTCGCGTTGCTGACGCATGGTCATGAAGCTATAGAGCAGGTTGGTAGCACAGAATAGGAGGCAGAATAGGCTGAGGTGGTTGCCAAGACCCCAGATGTTGGTGTTCCATGATACAAGCGAGTCGTAAGTAGAGAGGTCGTCTGCCCAGAGGAAACTCTGCTGACGAAGTTCGATCGCATTGGGTACAAAGTTGAACATGGCAATCCAAATAGGCATCTGAATGAGCATAGGCAAACAACCGCCCATGGGGCTCACGCCATACTGCGAATAGAGCGACATGGTCTCTTGCTGACGCTTCATGGCATCCTCTTGCTTGGGATACTTGGCTGCAATCTCATCGATTTTGGGCTTAAGCACACGCATCTTTGCGCTGCTCAAGTAGCTCTTGCGCGTGGGCACATATACGATGGCGCGAAGCAGCAAGGTGATGAGCAGCAGAACGATACCCATCGGCAGTCCGAGGCGAGTGAAGAAGTCGAACACGTAGAGTGTGAAGAAGCGGTTAATCCACTTCACGATAGGCCAACCTAGGTAGACAAGACCTTGCAGGTCGTTGTCGTGTTCTGACACCTTATAGTTGTCCATCTTTTGCAACAAACGATAGTTGTTCGGACCGAAGTAGAACTGAAACTTAGAAGGCTTTGCTCCGCTGGCATCGAAGGTTGCAGCCATGTTGGCAGAGTAGTTCTTCAAGTAGCCGCTACCTTCTTCGAGTTGTTCGCTCTTCACGTTGACGTTCTTCATAGGTTCGGCAGCGAGAAGTACGGAACTGAAGTATTGGTTTTTAAAGGCAATCCAATCTACGCTTTCCGTTACGCTTTCCTCTTTTGTCTCATTTTCAGACATTTTGTGGGTATCATCTCCATGCTTCTTATAGGTCAGCGTAGAGTACATGTTTTCGAAGTAGAATCCTTTTTCCTGCTGAGCCACGCGGTCGTGCCAATCCATTTGGATGGTCTGTGTGGTAGAGGGTAAGTACTTCTGCATTCCGTTGGCCTTTACCGTGAAGTTCACCAAGTAATTGTCGGCCAAGAGTTTGTAGTCCACATCGATGCTCGCACCATTGCTAGCTTGTAAGCGCATGGTTACGGTGCTATCGGTCTGATTGATGGGAGTGAAATAATAGTTAGAGAAGTCGAGTGTGCCTTCTTTCGTGTCGAGCTTGAAGTTAAGGCCAGCGTCTTTGTTGCTATAAAGGAGAAGCGGATTTTCCTTTTTTGCTTCAAAGTCTTTGTAGCTCTTGTATTCGTTTAAGCGCACTTCGCTGATAGCTCCTCCCTTGGTGTTGATTTTTACGCTGACTTTTTGATTCTTCAATTCTACCACTTTAGGCGTCTGTTCCTTGGTGGCGGCATAGAAGATGTCAGTACTGTCAGCAGTAGTCTTTACCGGAATAGTAGTTGCGCTCGGCTGCTTATTGTCTGTTGCTTTTTGTGGGGTAGTCTGTTCGGTCTGATTGCTTTGCAGATTACGCTCTTGGTTTGTGTTGTACCAACTGAAGCCAATTAGTACAGCTGCCATAAGCACCAGTCCAATAATTGTGTTTTTATCCATGTCTGTGTAATATGGGTTATAGGGTTAGCGGGTTAGAAGGTTAAAATAGTTACCTTATCGTAGTGCGTCAGGAGACTAGCGGGCGAGGATAGCTATGTTTTAACCCTCTAATCTTCCAATCTTCTAACCCGAAGAGTCATTTCTTATTCTCAATAGTTGCTTTTACGAAATCGAGGAACAATGGATGCGGCTTCAATACTGTGCTAGAGTATTCAGGGTGGAACTGTGTGCCAACATACCATGTCAGTGTGGGAATCTCTACGATTTCTACCAAGTCGGTGTCGGGATTAGTACCCACGCATTCCATACCTGCTTCTTCGTATTGTGAGCGGAAGTCGTTGTTGAACTCATAGCGATGGCGGTGGCGCTCGCGAATGATTTCTTTACCATAAATCTCGCGTACGCGGCTACCTTCGCGGAGCTTACATTCGTAACCACCCAAACGCATTGTACCGCCCATATTGGTGATGTTCTTCTGATCTTCCATGAGGTCGATCACGTTGTGGTCGGTCTTGGCGTCCATCTCAGCAGAGTTGGCATCGGCATAGCCCAATACGTTGCGGCCGAACTCGATGACCATCATCTGCATACCTAAGCAGATACCGAAGGTAGGACGATTGTTCTCACGGCAATATTGTGCAGCAATGATCTTGCCTTCAATACCGCGTTGTCCGAATCCCGGGCAGATTACGTAGCCATCCATACCAGTGAGCATCTCGGCTACGTTTTCCTTATTAATCTTTTCAGAGTTGATGAAGTGACACTTCACTTTTCGATCGTTGTACGTACCTGCTTGTGAAAGTGCTTCGAGAATGCTCTTGTAAGCATCTTGCAGGTCGTACTTACCTACAAGGCCGATGTTGATCACTTCCGTAGCTTTGTGGCGACGATCAAGGAATGAACGCCAAGGACCGAGTCCCGGAGTCTCTCCTACGGGCATATCGAGCTTGCGCAGAATGGTTGCATCTAATCCTTGCTCCTGCATGCGCAATGGCACTTCATAAATTGTGGGCATGTCGAGGCTCTGCACTACGGCCTCGGGTGAAACATTACAGAAAGCGGCAATCTTACGACGAAGGCCAGTTCCCAATTCGTGTTCGGCACGGAGCACCAAGATGTCGGGTTGAATACCGAGGCTCTGCAATTCCTTTACAGAGTGTTGCGTTGGTTTTGTCTTGAGCTCTCCTGCTGCTGCCAAATAGGGTACGTAAGTAAGGTGTACGCAGACAGCGTTCTTACCTAAATCCCACTTCAATTGACGGATAGCTTCCAAGAAGGGTTGCCCCTCGATATCACCTACCGTACCTCCAATCTCGGTAATCACGAAATCGTATTTCTTGGTCTTTCCCAAGTAGAGCATATCGCGTTTGATTTCGTCGGTGATGTGGGGAATTACCTGGATCGTTTTACCCAGATAGTCGCCGCGGCGCTCTTTGTCGATTACGCTTTGGTAGATACGGCCAGTGGTGAAGTTGTTATAGCGAGTGGTGTGAATACCCGTAAATCGTTCATAGTGTCCGAGATCCAAGTCAGTTTCCTGTCCATCGTCCGTCACGTAGCATTCGCCGTGCTCATAAGGATTGAGCGTTCCGGGGTCGATGTTGATGTAGGGGTCAAACTTCTGAATCGTGATGTTAAAACCACGAGCCTGCAACAATTTGCCGATGGATGCGGCAATAATTCCTTTTCCCAGTGAGGAAGCTACGCCTCCAGTCACGAAAATGTACTTAGTCTCTGACATTTTGTACTCTGAATTGAAAGTTTCGAATGTTTCAGTTTGCAAAGTTAGTGATTTTTCTACTACCTTTGCAGCAAATAGCTAAAAATATGAACACAGATATTATCTTTCAATACTTTCCTGAGTTGTCTGACACTCAGCGAGAGCAGTTCAATCAGCTTGACGCGCTTTATCGCGATTGGAATGCAAAAATTAATGTGATTTCGCGTAAAGACATTGACAATCTTTATTCTCATCACGTGCTTCATTCACTGGGTATAGCCAAGGTTATCAAATTCCGTCCAGGCTCGAAAATAATGGACATTGGTACGGGCGGAGGCTTTCCTGGTATTCCTTTGGCCATTCTCTTTCCTGAATGTCAATTTAAGCTTATTGACAGTATTGGCAAGAAGATTAAAGTGGCTACAGCTGTGGCGCAAGCCATTGGATTGAAGAATGTGCAGATAGAACATCGCAACGTGATGGAGGAAAAAGGAAAGTACGACTTTGTGGTAAGTCGTGCTGTGATGAATGCTTCTGATCTTGTGAAGTTGGTTCGTAAAAACGTTGCTCGTGAGCAGCGTAATTCCCTTCCCAATGGTTTGATATGCTTGAAGGGAGGAGATGTTACGGATGAACTTGCTCCTTTTGCTCATTGTTCAGAGGTGTGGAACTTGAGTCAATACTTCGACGATGAGTTCTTCGAGACGAAAAAGGTTACTTATATACAATTATAATATAAATAGGAGTGCTGCATGAGCGCATGCGCTATGAATGGCGCTCTTTGCTGCATTCAACGAAATATATGCAAATTACTCGTTTTGTTGTAAACATGATACAAGAGAACTGCTATCTTGCGTGGGACGACACGCAGGAGGCGGTTCTTATTGATTGTGGTGCTTTTCATCCAGAAGAGAAGAAAACTATTCAGAATTTTATAGCAGAGCACCAACTGAATTTGACCCACTTGTTCAATACGCATGGTCACTTCGACCACGTGTTTGGAGCGCAATTCGTTCACGATATGTACGGAGTGGATATTGAACTTTGTGCCGATGAGCGTGAAACTTATGAGCAAGCGGGTCAGCAGATGAGTCAGTTCCTTCACCTTGACTATCCTCTAACGCTTCCCCCTGTGGGGCATTTCTTTAAAGATGGCGACGTGCTGAAGGTGGGGAATATGGCTTTTCGTGTCATAGAGACTCCTGGTCACACCCCGGGTGGGGTGTGCTTCTATGAGGAGAAGGAGCACGTGTTGTTTAGCGGAGATAGCCTTTTCCGTCATGAGATAGGCCGATGCGACCTCCCCGGAGGTGATGAGGCTTCGCTAATTCATGCATTGAAGACGCGAGTGCTTACCTTGCCCGACGATGTACAGGTGCTTCCTGGGCATGGACCAGCTACTACGGTGGGTGAGGAGCGCAGTCTAAACTATTATTTGCGTTAGCTTTCCAAATCTTCCACAATAGATGGATAGTAGATGCCTCCTCTCCCCATGCTCTATGATGGGAATCGCCATCTGCTTACTCCTTATTGTATACTCATTATATATATACATTACGTTTTCTAATGAACAAGAATATCATGTTTGCTCTTCTGCTTTCTGCTACTCCCTTATGTGCTATTGCAGGAAATGAGAACAGCGACGACCCCAATCCCTATGCCAATCTCGATTACGAAACAGAAGGCTATACTTTCAAGGCAAAGCCCGACACTCAGTCGCGTATGTTGCAGCAGATGCAACCTTCAGTAAAGTTCGGTGGTTACATCATGGGAAAGTATTCTATCTGCGACCGCAGTGGACAAAGTAACAATGGTGGCTTCGACCTTCGCTTTATTCGCCTCTATGCCGATGGCCACGTATATAAGGACTTTTACTATAAGCTTCAAATGGAAGTGAATGGTGCTCCGGGCGAGAATAAGGGACCGCGTGTGCTCGATGCTTTCATAGAGTGGCAGCATTTTGATTTTCTCCGTTTAAAGCTTGGCCAATTCAAACGTTCTTTCGGTTTTGAGAATCCTATGAGTCCACTCGCCATAGGTATGGGGAGTTATTCCCAGGCTACAATGAAGCTTGCTTCCATCAACGATCGCAATGGCGAGGGGGCTTATAATAAGAGTTCGGGTCGCGATCTTGGTTTCCAGATACAAGGCGATTTTATCAAAGGCCACGATGGTCATCATTGGGTACACTATCAGGTCGGTGTGTTTAATGGCCAAGGAATCAATCATACAGACAAAGACCATCACAAAGACCTTATTGGAGGACTATGGATTTCGCCCGTTAAGAATTTGGCCATTGGAGGTTTTGGTTGGAATGGTAAGTACACCAATGAGCTGAACACCTCGCAGAGCGTAAAGCGTGTGCGTTGGGGCGCGGGCCTCAAATACGAGAGCGATTGGACTGTACGAGGTGAGTACATGAGTTCTGTGGGTGGGGGAGTGATGTCGGCAGCTGGCATTCCCGATCGTTCGGATGCATGGTATGCCACGGTGGGCGTGCCTATCATAAAGAATCTGAAGGTATATGGCCGTTACGACTGTTATCGCACAGACAAACATTCTTGGCAGTCGCTCTGTACCAACTATGGCCTGTCTGCCAACTATACTTTAGGTAAGAACCTTATCTTCCAGCTCAACTATGCTTTCACTGACGACCGCTCAGCACGTCATGCTGCAACTCCGAAAGACTCTCATTACAATACCTTCGATGTGCAAGTGACGGCACGTTTCTAATCTGGAATTAGTCTGCTTCCGCAGAGGAAGGACAGTCTATAAATCGTTCAAAGCCCCTGGCATCAGATCCTTCGATGTCAGGGGCTTTGGTATGTTGGTGGGCGAGCATATAGTGCTCTAATCACGATGCTCGCAGTGTTATAAGGTGAAGTCTTTTACTTTTTCAGCACAGGCTCGCAAGTAAGATTTACGCCCAACTTCTTAAATATCTTCTGATCTACTTCGCTCAGCATCACGGTGCAGTGCACTTGACATCCGCGAAGTTTGGGCAACTGCTCGAGTGCGTGCTTACAGTCTTCGTCGTTTTCAGAAAGTACGGAGAGTGCCACAAGCACTTCGTCAGTGTGCAGACGCGGATTATGTCCGCCCAAATAGTGAATCTTAGTGTGCTGAATAGGTTCAATCATCGACTGTGGAATAAGCTTACGGCTGTGGTCGATGCCTGCGAGATGTTTCATTACGTTGAGCAGCAATGCAGCGCTACAACCAAGCAGTTCACTTGAGCTACCCGTAATAATCTTACCATCTTCCAATTCGATGGCTGCCGAAGTATGGCCAGTCTCCTTTAGAGTCTCTTTGGCGGCAGTAGTGGTGCGTCGGAAGTCTGTGGTGATATGAGCTTGATTGAACAGCATCTGGATCTTGTTGATCTCTGCCTCATTGCAAGCACCGCGAGCTAGTTTGTTGGTAGCATCGTAATATCGTCTTACAATTTCATTCTTCGAAGCTTCGCAGCAAGCATCGTCATCGCTGATGCAAAATCCCACCATATTCACGCCCATGTCTGTGGGCGATTTGTAAGGATTCGAGCCATAGATACCTTCAAACAGGGCGTTGAGCACGGGATAAATCTCAATGTCGCGATTGTAGTTGATAGCAATCTTATTGTACGCTTCCAAGTGGAAGGGATCAATCATGTTCACGTCATTGAGGTCGGCTGTAGCTGCTTCGTAGGCAATGTTTACGGGGTGCTTCAGTGGAAGGTTCCACACGGGGAAAGTCTCAAACTTGGCATAGCCAGCACGTACGCCTCGCTTGTTCTCATTATAGAGTTGGCTCAAGCAAACAGCCATTTTGCCGCTACCGGGGCCGGGTGCGGTCACGATGACGAGTGGACGCTCCGTCTCCACGTAGTCGTTTTTGCCGAAGCCCTCGTCTGATGCAATGAGTTTCACATCGTGGGGGTAGCCCTCAATGAGGTAGTGGCAGTAGGTCTTAATGCCATCGCGCTCAAGACGTTGCTTAAACTGTGTGGCAGCAGGTTGACCATTATAGTGAGTGATGACAACCGATCCTACCATGAATCCGCGATTCTGAAATTCGCTGCGAAGGCGGAGTACATCCTCGTCGTAGGTAATGCCCAAGTCGGCGCGTTTCTTGTTCTTCTCAATGTCGGCAGCGCTGATTACGATGACGATCTCAATGCTGTCGCTAATTTTCTGAAACATGCGCAACTTGCTGTCGGGCAGGAAGCCCGGCAATACGCGGCTTGCGTGGTGGTCGTCGAAGAGTTTGCCACCGAGCTCGAGGTAAAGTTTACCATCAAACTGTGAAATTCTCTCCTTAATGTGTTCAGACTGTATCTTCTGATACTTCTCGTTGTCAAATCCTATTCTCATGGGGTGCTACTATACAAAAATTTGGTTGCAAAATTAAGAAAAGTTGCTCGCATATGAGGGGGAAATCCTTTCTTTTTTGCAACAAATGCTTTTGCGTGACGCTAATTTTACTCTGTGCGTTCTATGCAAAAATCCCATCCCTTAGTCGTAAACTATGGGATGGGATAAGAGACTGTTGCACGAGAGGTGACTATTTCACCACTTTCTTGCCATTGATGATATACACGCCACGTTGCAGACTTTTCAGTTTGCTGTTAGATATCTTTCGGCCATTGAGGTCGTAGATGCTTATGGGCTGGATGCTCGTTGAGGTATTGGAGGCGTGAATGCCTGTCAGTGCAGCAATGTTGATGGTTGGGGCAGAACTATCATCGCCAGTCAGCATGGCTGTGAATGGAGATATACTGATGGTGCTTTCCTTATCGAGCAATTTTAGCAACGTGTAGTCTTCATTGAACACGTAGATGCGAGCCGTAAAGTTTGCTCCCTTCGTACTGCCGTTTACTACAGCGCCATTGAGTTGCTTCCATTCTGCTTCGGAATGGGGAAACTGCAAGGTTAGGCTCTTTCCGCTCCACTCTTCGGGGATGCTCATAAGGTAAATACCGTTTTGAATCTCTCTTGCATTCGTGAAAGTACCATTCTCGTAGCGAAGCAAGTTGAGCTTGCTCTCAGATACTTCGTCGGCATCAATACCCTCCACAAATATGCCTGTGGGCACTGTGGGGAAATAAAATGAGCCGTAAACGTTAGCAGGCATCTCGATGGAGAGCCATACGGGTATGTCTTGACTTAGCGTAGATGCTGTGGGAACTTCTTCTCCAGCACTCTTTAAGTATACGGCATCCTCGGAAGTCAGTTTCAGAGCTGTCGCGTCAGCCAAGTCGTTCGAACCGCTCACCAAGGCCAGAATGGGAAGTCCCCATGCTTTGCGATAAGCCTCGATATTAGATTCACCCACCTGTGCGTAGAGTTTGCATCCATCAAAAGCCTTGGCCATAGCTACGGCGGGCGTAGCGTTGGTGCAAGAGATGTAGCGCAAGTTGCGGCATTGGCTGAATGCCTCGTTGCTGATGGCCTTTACCTTTGAGGGTAAATTCAAGAAACTGCTCAGACGGCCTGCGGGGCAAGCCAACAGTGTAGTGCCTTGTGCATCGTAGAGTACATCGTCGGTGGCAGAGAAGTAAGGATTCTCCTTGCTTACGCTGATGGTTTGCAAATTGGTGCAACCTTTCAGCGGATTCACGCTGACACCCGTAAAGCTTGCCACGAGATTATTCAAGTTAACACCTTCGGGAAGAGCCGTGCAAAACTGCTCTACGTCGTTGAGTTCATAGCTCTTTTCGGTATAGCTATCCGTCTCCGAACCATTGTTGATGCTCACGCTTAGGTCGCCCGCAGCATTGTGAACTACGTTGACAGAGAACGATGTCTTTCCCTGTGTAAGAGTAAATACCTTTTTCTCTTCCCTGCCGAGTTTCAGCACGATGTTGCCCGAAGCTGCTAGATAGAGCTGAAAGCCCTTATCGTAGATACTTGCTAAGGCTTCTGTACCTGTGGCTAGGAGTGAAGAGCCCCACTGATTGAAAGTCTGTCCGCCATTCTCCACGTTGAACGATACCGACCAAGCCTTGTTGGCAGTGAGGTTGGCGCTCAGTTTGATAGCATCGTTCTCGGTTCCCTTGCCAGTATACGATCCTGCGTAGATTGCCCCCGATGCAGCAAACTGCTTTATCGTAGAGGGCAAGGAAATAGAAGTAATCTTCGTGTTTCCCTGCAAGGCTTCGGGAGTAATGCCCACGATGGGATGGCTCTCGTACGAGGCAGGAATATCAAGTGCGCCGCTTCCGCTTGTGGCACGTGTGAGGGTCAGTTCATCATTGTCGTTGGTAGTGTACTGGAATGTCCAATTACCGATGGTGAGTTCCCCTGGAAGCTCTTTTTGAAAATTTGCGGTATACGTGCCACTCTCAGGAGCATGGAAACGCAGGAAGTTGCCGTCTATCCAACTTTTCGGTACGGCGCGCCCATACTGATCAGTCCATTTTACGGAATAGCCCGCGATGGGGTAGGAGCGGAGCACAATTTCGTTTCCGGTATCGTAGGTGAACGTCTCGGGTTGTCCGTTGGCATCAACTGTACCCTTGGACAAGTCAGCGCTCTTCACTGTGATGGTGCAAGGAGTTGAGGCTTGACTTGTCACTTCTACGGGCACATCGTAGACCATACGCATGGCTTGAGCCTTGGCGGGCATGGCACCATTGCTGTCGTAGCCCTTGGCCCAAGCACCATCTAAGCGCAAACGGATGTGTGTAATTCCCTCGGGTACATCGTAGGGGAGAAGCACTTTGAGCGTGTAATCATTGAGTTCGGGGTTGTTGCTAGTCCCTTTCTTACCAGCGGTAGCTATGAGTTCGTTGGCATCATCGAAGTCGCCATCGCAGTTCCAATCGGCATAGGCTGAGAGGTTGCAGTAGTTCAATCCGCCGGCGCTCGTCCAGTGCAGTGTAATCTGGCTACCCTTAGCAGCTTTTATTACCTGTGACGTTTGGCAGAGCGATTGCGGACAAACGTCTGTGCTGTAGATCGTCTGCTCGTTGCTGCCATTCTGGCTCATGTCCAATTGTTTGATATATTGTCCGTAGTCACTCACTACGCCGATCTCGCTACGGTCTTCCTCAGGCGAGCCCCATTTGTTGACGATGAAGTTCGCGCGGAATGTAGCACCCGCAGCGCCATAGTAAGTATAAGGATTGTCTGTACTTACCACGTTGCCTTGAGCATCTGTCCAATTCAAGAAGTCATAGCCCCCCTTGGGAGTAGCCTTCATGGTCACTTCATCCTTGCCCGTTACGCTCAGTGAGTTGCTACCTTCGATGCTCACGCTTCCTTGTTGATCGTCGGCAGAGCTTACGCTTACGGTGCGATCGGCTTGGATGTCGTCCTTAAGAGTTACTTTAAAGTCGAGCGAAGTGTCATCGTTTAGTGTGAACTTCGCAGCCACTTTGCCAATAGCAGCATTGGCGGGAATGGCAACGGAGAGCGTGCTGAACGTTTCATTGGCTGAGATTGTACCATCATTGTTGAGGTCGATTCCCAATGAAGCAGTTGTGCCATTGGGCACGTTCTGAAGTGGGAACGTATACGTCTCGCCACGCAGTGCCTTCTGTGCAAAGGTCGACGTGAGGTCCGTGTTCATGTAGCGATACAGATAATAAGGAGTACCGTCGGCCTGTGTCAGAATGGCAAAGTACTTATCGAAGAGCGTCGTAGCCACTTCGGCGGTACTGCCTACGGGCTGGTTGCTATAGCTCAGTTTGGCATTGTGAGCCCAGTTCCAGTCGTGTTCATACCAGTTGGGCAGAGCTGTCCCCTTATCGCGATTCTCGAAGAACGCCTTCCAACGGTTGTAATAGAAGTCTTTGAGCATGCCGCCCCATTCACGATAAGAATAGTCGCGCAGGCCGCCCAGTTCACTTGCGTTGTAATCACCCCATGTGGTGATGAGCGTGCGTGCATTATTCAGTTCGAGCCATTGCTTGTCGCTCTCCGTAGTGCCAGTAGTCTCGTCGGCAATGGCGCGAGCCATTGTGGTCCATCGTCCCAACATGAAGTTCTTGTTCGTGTTGAGCAATTGATCCATGTCGAGCAAGAGCTGCAAGAAAGCATCGCGACGTGTGGCATAAGCCGTCTGGTCGCCGCGTGTAGCAGCATCGTTGATGGATTTGAGCAGGAAGTTGGCATAGTCGGTCAAGGCTTGGCGTGAGAAATCAGTCAAGTCGTAGCTAAAGTTCTCACCGCTGATTGCAGCCTTGGCTTGCAAAAGCTTGTAAGCTGCGTCCACCATGTCCTGAGCGTTGTAGAAGATGTCTGTTCCGCCCCAGCTTGACACGCGATCGACCGTGAGCGACGGACGTGCACAGAGCACTGCCTCTTGCGGACCTTGGAGTGAAGAAGGACAGTTGAGTGCAGAGTTGCGTGCTTTCTCCCAAGCCTCTTGAGCTTCGGTATTGGTAGCACCATAGCGAGCTATGGTATAGTTGGCAAGCCAAGCTTTGGCATCGGGAGCAGAGGCATACCAAGGCAGTTCGTAGAGTGCATCGTAGAGCACGGGCACTTGCTCAATGCCCTCGGGCGTAGCGCCCACGCCCTTCATGTTAGAATGATTGGCCTTTTGGGTGAAATAGTCGGTCATCACCTTCGTCAAACGGCCAAAGAAACCCGTGCGAGCACCGAAGTTGGGCAGTGCACAGTACACAGCATCGTGACCTTGATATTCCCCAAAGTGAGAGTGTGCGTCGCTATAAAGGTCGAGCACGATGAGTTTTCCTTTATCAACGTTGGAGAGCACCTTGTTTTGGTCGTAGCTCCATTGCCAATACTGGATCACCCATTTGCCTGTGCTATTGGCTTTTGTCATGGCTTGAGCTATCTTAGCATAGGCTGATGCCACATCGATATCCCCTGTCTGAGCACCTTCGTGGAAGGGGTCCATGCTGTAATACTCCGACTCTCCCATCACCTCTTTCAGTCGTTGATAGTACTTTTTTGCCACGTCTGTAAAAGTCTGTGAGTTGGGGTCGAGTATGTAAGGACGAGTGAAGTAGTTCCAACCGCCCTGAGCATAGGCTTTATAGCCTTTCTTCGATTCAATGTCGCTTGGCACCATACCCGAATAGCCTGGCAGTACGGGTTGCATGCCCAGTTCGCGCTCGCGAGCCAGAATCTTCTTGGCAAGCTGTTCTTGGCGCGTATACCACCAGTCGGGATTCGGACCACCCCAACCTTCGAGGTTGTTCATTCCAAACCATCCTTGGAAGCACGGACCAGCTATAAACTTGTTTGCGTCGGCAGAGGAGTAGCCTAGGTCTTGGGTGAGCAGTTTCTTCCACACCACGTCGACACCGATGATCTGAAGCGGCATGTTGATGCCATGCAGAGCCATCCAGTCAATCTCCTGCTGCCAGCGTTCCCAAGTCCATGTAGCCATGGAGTAAGAGAAGGTGCAGTAGTTGAGATAGTAGCGATAGTCGGCTGAGCAAGTACGCTTCTCTTCCGTAGTGGGGGTGGGAAGCGATGCTTGGCTGAGGTCTGTGGTTAGATTGTTCCAAGCCAGATTGATATGGGCATAATGGTTGAGATACCAATTGATACCCGTCGTGATGGCCAGCACGGAACTACCCTTGATGCAGGGCTTTCCACTTTGGCTCGTAATGGTGAAAGCATCTTTACCATTTGAGGTCAAAGAGGCATCAAGCACGGTCTCAAAGCGCGATGCAGCGCCCTCACCGCCAATGCGATTGAGCATGGCAGTTACGGCCTCAGGATTCTTCTCGCTAGCCGCCCAAGTGTGGATTGTGCTCAGACACACTAAGGCTGCTATGATACAGAATGTGCGAAGGCACAATAGATTGTGTTTCATTGATTATATTGTTTGTAAGTAATTGTTTGAATGAATATGTAAAAGTATTACGATTTAAGAAGTATTACGATTTAAGAGAGTAACTCATAGGCAGTGGGGGCGAAGCGTCTCGCTTCGGCATGGCAGCGAAGAACTTGATGCTCGAGCTGACATAAGCTTAATGACTTGCCGAACCGAGACGGTTCGCCCCCACTGCCTATGAATTCCTTCTTTCGCATCCTATGAATTACCTTACCGTGGTCTTTTCCAATAGTTTCGAAGCCAAGAAGTCGGCAGCGTTGATAATGCTTACAAGAGGCGTTTTGTCGGTGGCGTTGTAGTAGGCAAGGCGTTGCTGCGAACCATTCTCTCCTATATCGAACATACCCATGTGCCATCGTATGGCGAGCATTTCCTCGGGTTTCAAACGCATGTACCAACTTAGCATGAGACACGATTTCTCACCATGTCCTAGGGGAAAATCGTCTTTCAACTCGTAGCCTTGGTAGGACATCCATCGATTATTTTCATCCTTCTTCCATCGTTCTGCTTTGTGGTAGAGTTTGATTTTGCATAGGTCGTGGAAAAGCGAGACAATGGCCAGGCTCTCCATTGACACTTCTTCTGTAAAAGGCGAAGAACCATCCTTAATACTCGGAGCCGCTACGGAGTGGTAGAGTTTGCATGCCGTGTCGAATACATTGAGTGAATGTTTACACAGACCGCCGTCTTCGTTGAGATGAAAATTGGTGGAGCTAGGAGCTACGTAGAAGTCAGTCTTCTCCAAGTAGGCTAGAATCTTGTCTAATCCGTCGCGCTGAATATGCTCGTGACAGAGGCTGATAAAGCGCTGTTTGTTTTCTTCTATTTCGTTGGGAGTCATTCAGTTTCGTTGTTTGGTGAATGTAAAAGTTGAAGTCCCATTTGCTTGGCGCGACTAATCACGAAGTCTAAGGCTTGTGAGCGATTATTGCTGATTTTTCCATCGAGAATAGCATCTTTCAATGCACTCTTTAGTGTGCCTACGGCAGGGCTTGGCTTGAGGTCGAACATCTCCATAATCTCATCGCCTGATACGGGTGGCTGGAAGTTGCGTATGCGATCCTTCTCTTCTATGTCTACGAGTTTCTGACGCACAATTTGGAAATTGTGCAAGAAGTTCTTCTTGCGCTGCTCGTTCTTGCTTGTGATATCGGCTTCGCAGAGTGTCATGAGGTCGTCAATGTCGTCGCCCGCTTCAAAGAGAAGGCGGCGCACGGCACTATCTGTCACAATGTCGTCGGCTATCACGATGGGGCGCATGTGTAGTCCTACGAGTTTTTTGACATACTTCATTCGTTCATCGAGTGGAAGCTTGAGACGGCGGAAGAGCGGCTGAATCATCTTCTCACCTAAATAGTTGTGGTTATGGAATGTCCATCCGATTCCCTGTTCCCATCGTTTGCTACGTGGCTTGCCAATGTCGTGGAGCAATGCAGCCCATCGCAGATAGAGGTTGTCACTCTTGGTGGCAATGGTGTCGAGCACTTCTAGCGTGTGGTAGAAGTTGTTCTTGTGGGATTTTCCATTGCGTGTTTCCACGCAGTCGAGCACCGACACTTCGGGCAGGATGAGTTCGAGCAGTCCGCATCGCTGTAGCTCCACAAAGCCTCGCGATGGTGTGGAAGCCATCATAATCTTGTTGAGTTCCGTGATGATGCGCTCGGCGCTAATAATCTTGATCCGTTCGCGGTTGCGCTCTAAAGCTTCGAAGGTCTCATCTTCTATGTTGAAGTTGAGCTGCGTAGAGAAGCGTACGCAACGCATCATGCGCAGAGGGTCGTCGCTGAAGGTAACGTCGGGGTCGAGTGGTGTGGCGATGATTCCATCTTCAAGGTCGCGAATGCCGTCGAAGGGATCGACAAGTTCTCCTAATCGAGCCGCGTTTAGGCATACCGCCATGGCATTGATGGTGAAGTCTCTACGATTTTGGTCGTCCTCTAAAGTGCCGTCTTCCACCATAGGCTTGCGCGAATTGTGACTATAACTTTCCTTTCGAGCACCTACAAATTCTACTTCATGATTGTGCCATTTCACCTGTGCAGTACCAAAGTTCTTGAACACTGAGAGATGGGCTCCGCGACCTAACTTTTTAGCAAAGGCTTCAGCCATCTGAATGCCGCTACCAATGGTCACAACGTCAATATCGTTAGTAGGTCGTTCGAGGAAGAGGTCGCGCACGTAGCCGCCTACGAGATAGCATTCCATGTTTAGCTCGTCGGCAGTTTCGGTGAGCTTGTGGAATAGCGGAGAGTCTATTTTCTGTTTGAGTTCGTCTTGTGTTAGGAGTTTCATTGATTGTGTTGTCTTCTTGATGGATGGGAATGGCGGGCGCAATCTATTTTATTTGTTGCTCTCTCGCTCCTTTCATAGGGTGTTCTGTTTATCCTGATGAGAAAAAATGCGTGGTATGGGAAGTGCATTTTGATAGAAAATGAAGAAATATAGCGGATTATATAACTAGATTTTCTATCAAACAGACGCTTTCAAAAACATGCAAATTTCACATGAGAATAAGGTACTTCCTATTCAAGAATGAAGAGTTTTCACCCTCTAATAAAGTCTGACCAAATGGATTTGATAGTAGACAGGGTATCGAGGATCGGCCACATCTTTTATGCGGAGCGTTACACTACGTTCGCCGTTCCAGTCGGCATCTATTTCGCCATACATGCAAACATCGTTGGGGTAGGGCTCCAAATAGATGCGTACGGAATTTGCGTTGCGGTAGTTCCAATAGCCATTTTCATTGAGCTGATTGCCACGTGTGAAGAATTGGCCATTACTATCAAATGTGAATACGTCGCCATATCTATATCGACAATAGTCTAGGTCGCCACTGATATTGTCTACTTGCCAAGTACCTACCATATCCACGTTGTCGTACCAGAGATCTTCTTCGCATCCATTGAGCGTAGTTAAGCATAGAAGCATGGTAGCCCATAGGAGAAATTGCGTTTTAAATGCTTTCATTTTCATTGTGTCTTAGGCCTTTATTTGCTACATTCCTCTTCGGTAAGAGGCAAAAGGGTAGTTGTAAATGCAAACTTACGCAAAATCTTTGGCTTACTCCTCGTTTTGTTTCATAAAATGCAATATGTTAGACTATTTAAGTTTCGGATTTAGTATGAGCGGCATTGGGCTTTTATCGTCATTATCGGCTGCGTCTCAGCAATGCAAGCAAGCTTGATTGATTATCGTTCTGTTCCGAAATCATCGTATGCCCATCTTGAAATGAAGATCCTTTGCTCTGCCGGACGGCAGCGGTAGCTCTACCGGACGGCAGTGGTAGCTCTACCGGACGGCAGCGGTAAAGCTACCGAACGGCAGCGGTAGAGCGCATGATGCTCATCCAGCGATGGTAATAGCTTCATTCGCTGATGGTAAGATGAAGTGTTACGTATGAAATTGCTAAGGAATAATTAGGTGGGTGCTTAGTGAAGGACGACTTTATTCGGAGGGGAGGAGAACTGACGAAGGCAGAAGAAGCATTGTTTGTGGTAGTGGCTGAGGAGGAATCAGTGAGTACAAAAAAAGAGATTCCTGTTGAGGAATCTCTTTACTTATAGATTGTGTGAAGTCTTTGATGTGCTGATTAGTAAGCCAAGCGCACATTGTCAATCCAGAGCGTGTTGCCCACTGTGCCTACGTAGGCACCACCATGGCTAGAGTCAAACTGCAGGACAATGTGGGTCGGAGTCTCGTTGGCAGCAGCCCATCCTACTTCCTTGACGGGGACCATGCGCCCCTTAGAGTTGCGGGCATATTTGGTCGTTGCGCCAGAAGTGAGCGCCCATGCAGAAGAGTAGAAGCCTTTGCCGCGGATGTCGCCATAATGGATGGCAAACGACTGATTGTTCTTCCAACCTGTAGAACTGCTGAAGCGATGTACCATAGTGCCTACGCGTTTTGCATAGATGTTGCCTCTGGCATCTTCCCAACGCTTCTGGAGATAGAGTATGCAGTCTGCCATGTCTTGACCAGCTACGCTTGAGCCTTTGGCAATACCATTTTGGCGAATACGGTTGCCTTTGACGATGTGAGCTTTATAGTCGAATACGATGGCTCGGGGACGCTTGGTGAATCGGATACCGGCATTGAGCTTTGCCATAGGATTCTTAGTGTCGGTGATGGGCTGGATGGTGTTTCCTAGATAGATAGAACCTGCAGCGAGCACCTTGATGTTGATGATACCCAATACCTTGGCTTCTACAATGTGGGTGTAGAGCTTGGCACATGAGCCGTGGCCGGGGTGAGAGTCGCGGTATACACTAGTGTTGGTCTTCGTTACACCGCTTACCTTGGCCCATACGTTGGAAGAGGCCCAAGGAGCGCCGATGTTCATCAAGTGGACTGTGGCGCCACCGATAATGCCGCTTTCCTTGATGGTCTTAGAAGTCCAAGTTTCAAAGTTGCCTTTAGGAATAAATTGCATGTTGCCCTCTTGGGCTTCGGCATCCTCTGCAAGCAAGTATTCGGGCGAGTAGGGGATGGCCTTCATGTTGGTAGTGCCTGCAATGAGGAGCAGTGCACCGAGTGTGATTGATTTGATATTCATAAAGATGTTTTGTTGAGTCATATGATGTAGATGAAGTTGTTAATGGTAACTTCTGATAGCGAAAAGATTCCTCTTAACTTATAGACTTTTAAACTCTTCAACTCGTGTAACCATTTTTAGAACGCTTCGTTGATATTGAAGATGAAGCCACCGCCGTTGCGTGTGAAGCCATAGTCGATGCGGATGTTGATGCGCTTTTTGAACTCCCAACGATAGCCTACGCCAGCATTGGGGAGGGTTTTACGCCATGCTATGTGGTCGAAATCGGGGAATGCGTTGGCCAGTCCTACCCAGGCTGCAATGCCATTGCGTCCCTTGATGTGTTGGCGCAACTCTATCTGCCCTTCTATTAGATCCTTATCACGATAGCGACCTTGGTAGTAACCGCGCATGCGGTCATTGGTGCCTACTTCGCTGAGGAATGCCCAGGGGGTATGCCCGTAATTGAACTGTCCGTGAAGCTCACCTGCCAAAATAGCGCCTTTCCACAAGCGACCATAGGTGGCGAAAGTGACTTCGGTAGATGAGAAATTATAGTCTCCATTGCCAAAGCAGCGTGGTGTGAAGGTCTGGTCTAATTGCAGAAACACACCGCGAGAGGCATTGAGCATGAAGTCGCGCGAGTCATAAGTGAACGACAAACCTGCTGTATAGGCGCGATTGGTCAATTCTTGGCCTTCAAAGAGGTATGCAAATTCGGTTTTCACGTTTTTGGCCTGTACCACTTGGAAGTTGACAAGCGGACCGAGATAGGTTTTTGGCGCGAGCTTAAACATGAAACGTGCCATGGCCGTGATACGGTTGCGACGAAAGTCTGTCTTGTTCGCATCGTTGTCGGCTCGGTCGTAGCCCAATCCCCAAAAGTCGGTGCTAAAGGTGGAAAGATTCACCTTATAATCTAATCGATAGCGCTCATGGGGGAAGATATGATTGCCGCGCAAGCCAATGAGGAAGAACCCGCCCGTGGTCATATTGCTATAAATAGATGCATTCGAACGGGGCAGAGTGGGGTCGGTACAATCGGCAGAGTAAGTAGCCGTGCCGAGGAGTCCGAGGCCAAGTCCTGTTGTAGCCGAGTAGTTAGGTCCAGGGATGAATCCGAAATCCACCTTCTTGTTGGGCTTCTGCTTGTTTGAGTAGCGGAAGTAGTCGCAAATCTTGCGGAAGAATCCCCGGTGTTGTTTAGCCGTGGTGGAATCCGTAGGCTCACTATCTTTTGCCGAAACGATAAGCCCAGCATTTTCAGAGGTTGGGGCAAGGGACATCGCTGCAAGGCTGTCCGCCGGCATGGCAATGTAGGCTTTTTCTGTTTCAGCATGTGCGGCAAAGCAACAAGCTAGGGCAACAGAAGTTGCGGCCCAGTGCTTGAATGCCGTGAAGTGGTAATTTGCTTGTCTCATTTCGGCCGCAAAATTACGCGTTTTCGCTTAAACATACCACTTTTTATAGTATATAATAGGTAAGAAAAGGGTAAATAAACGAGTCTTGTAAGTGATTTTGCTAACAATAGTTAGCGTTTTTGTAGGGTAAAAAGAAAGGATATTATCGCTTGTTGCAGCCAAATCATAGGCTTATGTAAAAGAAAAATGTATTGTACTAAAACGGAAAGCATTTCAAGCGTGAAAAGAGGAAATACTGACAGTCTATGTGTATTTTCTATGTTTTGAACAAAAATTCGGTTAAAAACTTGCACGTTATTGCTATAAATTATACATTTGCCACCGATTCAGTACATCCCGACACGGACGGCTGTTTCAGATACATAATGATGAAAAGGACGTTTACAGCGTTATCTTCTATAGTCAAACTTCGCAACTTTGAACCTTCCCGAAGATAAAGCCAAGAACGTCCACGTTGGGTGTATTATCCCAAGTTTGCACTAACCCTTGTTGTACTCATACAACTAAGGGCGGTGCAAACGTATCCAAGATAATATCTCAAAGACGTGGGCTAACTGGTGTTTATTCGGGAAAAGGCAATGCGAAGGCCTGACTATTGGATAAGCAATAAAGACACCCACGTCTTTTTTGTTTTTGTGCGTGAAACCTAATTAAATGTTTATTTTTCTGATATCTGGGTGTAATATCAAAAGTTCGGTTACATTATGAAAAATAAAGAAGGAAAAGAGCCTTTGGAAAGCAGAAGAGACTTCTTTAAGAAAGTTGCAAAGGGAGCTCTGCCTATCTTAGGTGCAATCGCTTTGTCTAGCATGCCTGGCATTGCAAAAGCAACGGAAGAACCTCCTATGGGTTGCGATTGGAGTTGCACCTATGGTTGTCAAGGAGGATGTGGACGCTCTTGTTCTTATGGTTGTTCAGGTTCTTGTGCTGGTTCATGTTCTGGAGCCTGCAAGGGAGGCTGTTCTCGCTCTTGCTCTACGAGTTGCTCTGGTGGATGCCGCGGCTATGGTTCTTCTTATGTGAGTGATGATCAGCTTTCAGGCGAGTAGTTTACACAATGTATATGGCAAGTTGAAGGCAATTTTGCGGATATGTTCACGATTGCTTTCAACTTACCATTATGCAGATTAAACATTTTCCGTGGATAAACAGATAATAAAAGAGGCTCGTGTATGGAAAAGAGGACGAGCAAAAGACATCACCTTCATCGTCACCAAAGACTGCCAACTCGCTTGCAAGTATTGCTACCTTGTGGGTAAGAACACCAAGGAACGCATGACTTGGGAGGTGGCCAAACAAGCTATCGACTACATTCTTGATCATGAGAACGAGATGACGGAAGAAAGCGTAATCTGGGACTTTATCGGTGGTGAACCTTTCCTTGAAATCGATTTGATAGATAAAATCTGCGATTACCTGAAGACGGAGATGTACCGACATGGTCATCACTGGTTCGACTCCTACCGGTTCTCTTTCTCGACCAACGGCATCAATTACCACACGGAGAAGGTGCAACAGTTTATCAAGAAAAATAGAGAACACCTAAGCATCGGCATCACCATAGACGGAACGAGGCGTAAGCACGACCTCAATCGTATATGGAAAACACCAGAGATGGAACAAGGAATACAGCCGAAGAAAGAGGAAGAGCGCGGTTCATACGACGACGTGGTGAAAAACATTCCCCTATGGCTGAAGCAATTTCCTGATGCAGGCACGAAGGTAACGATAAGCAGTGCCGACATACCTTATATAAAGGAGAGTGTGCTACACCTTTACTCGCTCGGCATTCATGAGGTGAACATCAACTGCGTGTTTGAAAACGTATGGAAAGAAGGTGATGACGCACTACTCGAGGATCAACTCATGCAATTAGCCGATGCCATCATCGATGGAGAATACTATAAGGACTATGCTTGTTCGTTTTTCTCAGAGCATTTGGGTAAACCAATGGATTGCCACTTGCAAAATCAAAACTGGTGTGGAGCAGGTATGATGCTTGCCGTAGATGCCGAGGGCAACTTCTATCCATGTACGCGTTTTGCACAATATTCGTTGCGAAGCAAAAAAGCATGGATTATAGGAAATGTGCGCGATGGTATAGACAAGAATAAGTTGCGCCCGTTCCTCTGTTTAGACCGTTGCACGCAATCCACACAAGAATGCATTGACTGCGAAGTGGCTGAAGGATGTGCTTGGTGTCAAGGAGAAAACTACGATGCTGCTGATACTCCTACAATCTATCAACGAGCTACGGCTATCTGCAAGATGCATAAGGCACGCGTGAGAGCAAACAACTATTATTGGAACAGGCTCTACCGCAAGTTGGAGCTCGAAAACAAGGAGGACTAAACGATGCTACAATATCTGATATTGCAACTTTGCGATACTTCTGTGTCGTATTGTCATTATGGAATTTCGCATAAGGATGTACGACTGATGCCACTCTCGGTGCTGGAACAGGCTGTGCTTTGGGCAATGAAAGAGAATCTGTCCGTACAGGTGGTATATCCCGACTATGAAATTCCACGAGAGTATAAGGAAGTAATTGATCGTGTGGATCATACAGACATCGTTTCTTCGCGCTCCAACTTGAAAGACACGGCAGATGTGGTGGTGATAAGCGATTGGGATGAACTGCAAGGTTTCTGTTTTAGAAAAGAGACCGCCTATGTGTTGCGAACAACATTAGAGATGTTCTACCATCGCTATGAGGAACTGAAGCCTGTGTTGGAGGCGGTAAGCCGACTCAATGTTGTGTTTCTCGATGTGGCTCAGTTTGCAGACGCTGACATTGAGAAGTATCGTAAGGCATTAACCTTCTTGGCAAAAGAAGTAGAATCTATTTATGCACAGGGGGGACAAGTGCAACTCAACCTACTGACCGACCGCATGATGCTCGATAAAATGAACAACTGCGGTGCGGGTGAGACAAACGTGACGCTTGCTCCCGATGGGAAATTCTATGTGTGTTCCGCATTTTATAATGAATCTAACGGATTCAACGTGGGGAATATGCAGCATGGGCTCGATGTGAAAAATGCACAATTGTATAAGTTGGATCATGCTCCGATTTGCCGTAACTGCGATGCTTACCATTGTAAGCGCTGTGTATGGATGAACCGCGAGACTACGCTAGAAGTGAATACGCCAAGTCATGAACAATGTGTGATGGCTCACTTGGAACGTAATGCTTCGCGACAGCTCTTGGAAGCGATACGTAAGCATGGAACATTTCTACCTGAACAGAAGGCTATAACGGAAATAGATTACCTTGATCCCTTTGAAAAACGAAAAGAATGGCAATAAAGCAAACTGTTGGGCAAGTGACTCCCGAAGAACGCGACGAAATACAGCGCCTCTTCGAACGTCGCAATGGATTGAATGAACTATCCAAAATTGTAACAGCTGATAACGAAGAACTTTACGAAAAACTCGTGAAAGATCTTGGAAAAACTGGTACGGATTTTCAAAACTGGTGGGACAGAATGGCCTCAAAGTATGAATGGAGAGGCGAGGATGGCGGATACTGGGAAATCAATTTCGAAACTTGTGAAATCCTTTTAGTAACAAATGCATGATGATTATGGAAACTTTGATGATTCTTCCGCTCATGATTGGTACGAGCGAATTGCTGCTTATCGTCTTACTGGCTCTGCTGTTGTTTGGCGGTAAAAAGTTACCCGAAATGATGCGTGGACTTGGACAAGGCGTTAAGAGTTTTAAGCAAGGAATGAATGATTCTGTTCCCTCTGATGAGGATGGACAAGAAGAGAAACATTCGACTGCGATGAATGAAACTTCGGATGAGGAATCGCAACAGCCTTCTCAATCTGCAAAAGAGCCTAAGCATGGCCAGTAAGAGCGATGAACTCATGACCTTTGGAGAGCATCTTGACGTATTGCGCAAGATGCTTTTCCGCATTATAGGTCTGACGCTCGTGATGGCAGTGGGCGTGTTTTGCTTGAAGGAAGAGGTGTTCGATTGGTTGCTTGCTCCGCACGATAGTTCGTTTTGCACTTTTCGTGCGATAGAGGCTGTGTGCCGATGGGCTGGGGTGGATTTCCATTTTGAGCCATTTCGAGTGACGCTGATTAGTACGGAACTCTCGGCACAATTTATGACGCATCTGTCTACTTCCGTCTATCTTGGATTGTTATTGGCATCGCCCTACGTAGTGTACGAACTCTTTGCCTTTATTGCTCCTGCGCTTTATGAACGGGAAAAACGGGTGGCAAGAGTGATCGTCGTGGTGGTCTATGTGCTATTCTTCTTAGGAGTAGTGATGAGTTATTTTGTGTTATTCCCCATTTCGTTTCGCTTCTTAGCCACGTATCAAGTGTCGGGAATGATACAGAATACCATTACACTAGATTCTTATATCAGTACTTTCACGACGCTCACCTTTATGATGGGACTAGTGTTTCAACTGCCCGTGGTAACTTACTTCTTAGGTCGATTGGGGCTTGTCTCGCGGTCGCTGCTGAAGCATTATCGAAGGCATGCATTCATCGCCATAGTAGTGATAGCGGCTTTTATTACTCCGCCCGATGTCTTCACGCTCATCTTGGTGGCTTTGCCCATGTATCTGCTTTACGAGGTGAGTATATGGCTAGTGAAGGATGCAAAATAGTTTAGCTTCAACAGGGGAAACGCGTTATATTGTCGGCAGTCTCCGATGCTCCAACTATAAACTCGCGGAAAAAGAAAGCCGCCTCGGCTATTATTGCTGAGGCGGCTTTTAAGGATTTTAGAATACTGCTATGCAGCGTGTCTGAGATTAGTCGCAGTTAGCGAGCTTGTTGTCAGAACCGAGCACGTCAGTGATCTTGTGCTTGTACATCTGCTCCATGAGGTCACGTGCAGGACCGCAGTACTTACGGGGATCGAATTCACCGGGTTTGTCGTTGAATACCTTACGTACGGCAGCAGTGAAGGCGAGACGTGAGTCAGAGTCGATGTTGATCTTGCAAACAGCGCTCTTAGAAGCCTTGCGGAGCTGTTCTTCGGGGATACCTACTGCATCGGGGAGCTTACCACCATTAGCGTTGATGATGTCAACATATTCCTGGGGTACTGAAGAAGAACCATGGAGTACGATGGGGAAACCGGGGAGCTTCTCCATGATGGCGTCGAGGATGTCGAATGCCAAGGGAGGAGGCACGAGCTTGCCAGTCTTCGGGTCACGAGTGCACTGTTCGGGAGTGAACTTGTAAGCACCATGAGAAGTACCGATAGAGATAGCGAGTGAGTCTACACCAGTCTTAGAAGTGAAGTCGATTACTTCTTCGGGCTTAGTATAGTGGCATACGTCTGAAGAAACTTCGTCTTCAACACCTGCCAATACACCGAGCTCACCTTCTACGGTTACATCGTACTGGTGAGCGTACTCTACAACCTTCTTAGTAAGAGCAATGTTTTCTTCGTAGGGAAGTGAAGAACCATCGATCATTACTGAAGAGAAACCGAGGTCAACGCAGCTCTTGCAGAGTTCGAAGCTATCACCATGGTCGAGGTGGAGCACGATTTCGGGATGATGGCAACCGAGTTCCTTAGCGTATTCTACAGCGCCTTCAGCCATGTAACGGAGCAATGTCTCGTTAGCATAGTTACGAGCACCCTTTGAAACCTGGAGAATTACCGGAGACTTGAGTTCTGAAGAAGCCTTGATGATAGCCTGAAGCTGTTCAAGGTTATTGAAGTTGAAAGCGGGGATTGCATAACCACCGTTGATGGCACGCTTGAACATCTCACGAGTGTTCACCAAGCCAAGTTCTTTGTAGTTTACCATAATGGATGAGTAAATTTATATAACTATATGGATTGTATTTCCATGTGCAAAAGTACAACAAGTTGCTTTTAAATGCAAGCATTTGCCCTTAAAAGTGTATGCACTGGGCATGCCTTTTGTATAGTTTTAGGAATGAATGTGCCGAAAGACGCGTCTTTACCATGCAAAGAGGGGGTATTCCTTCATACGTTCGTTGACTTTTTGGCGTACGCTGGCAATCACTTGTTCGTCGGTGGGTGCATTGAGAACTTCTTCTATCATCTCTGCAATTTCGTCCATAAAGTCTTCTTTTGCACCGCGCGTGGTAATGGCCGATGTGCCGAGACGAATGCCTGAGGTTTGGAATGCAGAACGTGTGTCGAAGGGTACCATGTTCTTGTTTACTGTGATATCGGCTGCTACAAGTGCACTTTCGGCCACCTTGCCCGTGAGATCGGGATATTTGCTGCGTAGGTCGACGAGCATGGAGTGATTGTCAGTTCCGTTGCTTACGATGGTGAAACCGCGTTGCATTAGTTGGTCGGCGAGACGGGCTGCGTTTTTCTTGACTTGCAGAGCGTATGTTTTAAATTCTGGTTGCAAAGCTTCACCGAATGCTACGGCTTTAGCTGCGATGATATGTTCGAGTGGACCACCTTGGGTGCCTGGGAAAACAGCGCTATTGAGCAGTTGACTCATCATCTTGATCGCTCCCTTAGGAGTCGTTTTTCCCCAAGGATTTTCAAAGTCGTGCTTCATTAGGATCATTCCGCCGCGTGGACCGCGAAGAGTCTTATGCGTAGTGGTCGTAACGATGTGGGCATAGTCTACGGGATTGTCGAGTAGTCCGGCAGCAATGAGGCCTGCAGGGTGAGCCATGTCGACCATGAATAACGCACCCACTTTATCAGCAATGGCGCGCATGCGGGCATAATCCCATTCACGACTGTAAGCAGATCCTCCACCAATGATGAGTTTGGGGTGGTGCTCGAGGGCGAGTTGCTCCATCTTATCATAGTCTACACGGCCAGTTTTGGGGTCGAGATCGTAGCCGATGGGGTGGTAAAGAATGCCCGAAGTGTTCACTTTTGATCCATGAGATAGGTGACCGCCATGGTCGAGGTTGAGTCCCATAAAGGTGTCGCCAGGATTAAGGCAAGTGAGCAATACGGCAGCATTGGCTTGCGCGCCTGAGTGAGGTTGTACATTGACATAGTCTGCATTGAAGAGCTGTTTGGCTCGCTCGATGGCTAATGTCTCGGTTTGGTCTACGATTTCGCAACCTCCATAGTAGCGGTGTCCAGGATAGCCTTCGGCATACTTATTGGTGAGGCATGATCCCATGGCTTGCATCACTTCGTCGCTAACGAAATTCTCGGAAGCAATGAGTTCGATGCCGCGTAGTTGACGTTGGTGTTCTTGTTCGATAAGTGAGAAAACTGCTTGGTCTTTCATAAGTAAAATGAGGGTGTGTAGGTTTATAACATGAAAAAGGAAACCATGTGCTTGGCAGAGCGCTAGGGTAAAGGCTCTAACCAGCACAAGGTTTGAAGATTATTTCTTTTTTACAGAGAATCCGAAACGGCCTATAAAATCGCCTAGGGAATAGTAGGCACCATGCAAATAAACAAGAGGCTTACTGCGATCAAGGTGCCATTTCCCTTGTTCGTCGAGGAAACGTTCGTCGGCTTGTACATTGACAACTTCTGCGATGAACATATCGTGTGAACCGAGATGGACAATCTCTTTGACGCGACACTCAATGCTTAGTGGCGATTCGGCTACAATCGGAGTGCGGATGGCATGCGATGGGGCAGGGGTGAGGTGCATTTCCTCAAACTTGCGATAATCGCGACCAGAACGTACTCCACACCAATCAGTGGCTTGTGCGAGGTCTTCCGTGGTGAGATTGATGACAAACTCCATATTGTGCTTGATGATGTCGTAGGAGTAACGCTCGGGACGAACAGAAATATAGCACATGGCGGGATTTGTGCATATCGTGCCAGACCATGCTACGGTGAAAAGATTGTATTCCTCGGGCGAGGTTCCGCATGATATGAGTAGGGCTGGAAGTGGGTAAATCATCGTTCCCGGCTTCCAGTCAAGCTTATGACTCATGAATTTTAGATGAGTTTGATAGAGTCGAGCTTCTGCTCTTTCTCGCAGTATTTACATTGGATGACGCCATTCTCGGGGTTGACTACGTGAAAATGGGTGGGCATGGGCTCATTGTTGGTGATACATTTGGGGTTGGCACACTTTACAATACCCACAATTTCCATAGGAAGCGTTACGCGGCGTTTTTCTACTACTTCATAATCGCGGATGATGCAGAGCGTCACGTTGGGAGCAACTACACTGAGAATATTAAGTTCAGCGTCGGTGAAGAACTTATCGGCAATTTTGATGATGCTCTTGTTCCCCATTTTATTGCTAGGAAGGTTGTAGCCAATCATCACTTGCGACTGAATGTTTTGGTCTTCAAGATGCAGAAGACGAACTACTTGGAAAAGTTTGTTAGAAGGGATATGATCGATAACGGTACCGTTTTGAATGGCGGCAACCATTAGTTCTTGTCGTTTCATAATGAAGAATGCGTGATTAAGAAAGAGAGGTGATACCTTATGTAATAAGGAGAGAGCCTTTATGGTATGTGTTTGCATAATATAGGGATGCAGACACTTCCACTCGTAAAGGCCGATGTATGAAAATTAGCGCTTTATGTCGTCGAGTGTGATGCCAAGTACATCGCAGATAATCGCTTGACGAGCAAAGAGTCCGTTGTGAGCTTGCTCGAAGTAGTAAGCGTGGGGATTATTATCAACATCGTAAGCAATTTCGTTGACACGTGGCAGAGGGTGCAGTATTTTCATATTGGGACGCGAATCTTTGAGCATATCAGCGCGGAGAATGTATACATCCTTTACACGTTCATACTCCATAAGGTCGGTGAAGCGTTCACGCTGTACGCGCGTCATATAGAGAATGTCTGCTTGGCTGATAACTTCTGAGTTGAACTCTTCGTGCTCCTCATATTTAATGCCATGGTTCTGACAGTAAATCTTGTACTCCTCGGGCATGGCAAGTTCTTTAGGTGCAATAAAGTGGAAAGTAGGATTGAAGTGGCGCATAGCCATAATCAGCGAATGAACCGTACGCCCGTATTTTAAATCTCCCACGAGATAAATGTTGAGATTTTCAAGCGTTCCCTGTGTCTTGTAAATACTATAGAGATCGAGCATAGTCTGTGAGGGATGCTGATTGGCTCCATCGCCTGCATTGACAATGGGTACGGGGGCTACTTCGCTTGCATAACGTGCAGCACCTTCTAGATAGTGTCGCATCACAATGACATCGGCATAGTTGCTCACCATCATAATGGTGTCTTTGAGCGTTTCTCCTTTGCTAGAACTAGTCACTTTGGGATCCGTAAATCCGATGACACGAGCGCCCAATCGGTTGGCTGCAGTCTCGAAGGAGAGACGGGTACGAGTGGAGGGCTCAAAAAAGAGCGTTGCTACTACCTTATTGTCGAGGATTTTGCGATTGGGACGCTTTTCAAACTCTTGGGCCATCTGTATGAGGTACATGATCTTCTCCTTAGACAGATTGGCGATGGTTACTAAACTACGATTTTCGCTCATATTTTATATTATGTAAGAGTTATGGATGTACAATTTTTGTTTTTATCCTTTTTCTGCATCTTTGAGATCTTGAAGATGTTTCAAGAGGTCGGCTACTACGAAACAACTTCCTCCGATATAGATGAAGTCTTCTGGTGTAGCATGTGTTACGGCAGCTTCGTAAGCTTCTGCAACGTTTGTATAACATGTGCCTTTCAAGTGGTATTCTGCGGCTTGGCGTGCAATCTCTGTTTCATTCATAGCACGTTTAACCGATGCTCGTGTCCAATAGTATTGAGCATTTGTGGGGAGCATGGCAAGCACATGCTTGATGTCTTTGTCAGCAGCCATTCCGAAAACTACGTGAATGTGTGGGTATCGGTTTGATATGTTTTGAAGCTGGTTAGAAAGGTATTGCCAACCGCCTGTATTATGTCCCGTGTCGCAGACAATATCTGGGGTATGCCCTATTGTTTGCCATCTGCCTTGAAGTCCCGTTTCTTCGCATACATGCATAAAAGCATAGCGCATATCATCAGGAGTTAAATTAAAGATAGGGGCGAGTAGGTTAAAGGCGTGTATTAAGGTATTCGTGTTCTTTACCTGGCAATCGCCGGCGAGTTCTCCATCAATTTCTCCCAAACTGCGAGTTATATAATGTCTTTTCCCGTTAGGTAAGATGTTGGAAGAAAGCACTTCCTGTTCGTCTTCGGCAAAAGTGATGGGTGCATGCATTTCTTGGGCAGCTTTTTCAAATACAGGACGCGTCTCGACAGTAGATTCACCAATTACCACGGGTACGTGGGGCTTGATAATTCCTGCTTTCTCTGTGGCAATGGCGGCAAGGGTGTTGCCTAAGAACTGGGTATGATCAAAACTGATGTTTGTAATGACAGATAGTCTAGGCGTGATAATATTTGTGCAATCTAGTCGTCCGCCAAGACCTACTTCAATGATGGCTACGTCCACTTTCTCATCTTGGAAATACTTGAAAGCCAATGCTGTGGTAAGTTCAAAAAAAGAAGGGTGGAGTGGCTCGAAGAATGTGCGTTCGTTTTCTACAAAATCTATGACATATTCTTCTGGTATCATTTTCCCATTGACGCGGATGCGTTCTCTGAAATCCACTAGGTGGGGAGAAGTATATAAGCCCACGCGCAAACCTTTGTGTTGTAATGCAGCGGCAAGAGTGTGAGCACAACTTCCCTTGCCATTCGTACCAGCCACATGAATGGTTTGATAGTAGGAATGGGGATGACCAAAGTGGTTGTCTAATAGATGGGTGTTAGACAATCCCTCCTTGTAAGCATCTCCTCCAACGTTTTGAAAAAGAGGTGCGGAGTTAAACAGATATTCTATCGTTTCGGAATAAGTCATAGGGTTGTGATAGTAGTACTTTGTATAACGTATCAACAAAGGTATAAAAAAAAGACGGGTTGGCTGACCTAAATGGTCAGCTAACTCGTCTTTTTAATAATTTTATTTGTTGAAGTAGTTTCTGAACGATCTAAAGATTTTGCTCTTTATGTTATCGTTCGGTTGCAGATTCTTATTTTCTTTTATTCCTTCAAAGATTTCTTTTTCTTTGGAGTCAAGTTTCTCTGGAATATAGACGCTGATATTTACGACAATGTCTCCGTGGCCGCTTCCATAACCTTGTACAGCAGGAAGTCCTTTGCCACGCAAACGAAGCGCAGTGCCAGGTTGAGTGCCTGGTTCTATCTTAATACGAGCTTTTCCTGTAAGGGTGGGAACTTCTACGGTGTCGCCTAAGGTTGCTTGTGAAACGGTGAGCAAGAGATTATAGATTAAGTCTGTCTCGTCACGAATAAAGTCGGGATGAGGCGCTTCTTCAATGATCACTTGGATATCACCTGGTACGCCATTATGTATACCAGCATTGCCCTTTCTAGGGATATTGACAACCATTCCTTCGCCTACACCGGCTGGAATTTGGATTTCGACAATTTCTTCGCCTTTGACTATGCCTTCGCCGTGGCAATGTGAACACTTATTCTTTATAAGAGTGCCTTCGCCGTGGCAAGTAGGGCATACTTCTTGCGATTGCATCATGCCTAAGAAACTTTGTCGTGTACGAATCACATATCCTTGTCCATGGCATGTGGAGCAATTCTCTGGTTTGCAGCCTTTTTCACAACCCGATCCACCACATTCAGGGCATGTGATGTCTTTTTTCATCTTGAATTTTTTAGTCACGCCAGTGGCTATTTCTTCCAAGGTGAGCTTTACTTTCATGCGCATATCTGCGCCTTTATATTGACGAGGTTGGGCTTGTCCACCACCAAATCCACCGCTAAATCCGCTAAAACCATGACCACCGAAAATGTCGCCGAAGGCACTGAATATATCATTGATATCCATGCCTTGACTGCCAAAGCCGCCAAATCCTGAAGCGCCATTCACACCCTCAGCTCCAAACTGGTCGTAGCGTGCTCTCTTGTCGGGATCACGCAATACATCGTATGCTTCGGCCGCTTGCTTAAATTTTTCTTCGGCTTCTTTATTGCCTGGATTGCGGTCGGGGTGATACTTGATGGCAACTTTCTTGTAAGCTCTTTTAATCTCGTCGGCAGTGGCAGTTCGCTCTACGCCTAATATTTTATAATAATCTTTTTCGTCAGCCATTTGATTGAGGTTCTATATGGTGAGATTATTGTCCGACAACGACTTTGGCGTGTCTCAGCACTTTCTCGTTTAAGGTATATCCAGGTTGAACGCAGTCCATGACATGATTCTTCTGTTCTTCTTCCTGTGCAGGGATTAGTGCTATGGCTTCGTGAAAGTCGGTATCGAATGGCTTTCCGATAACATCCATCTTCTGCAAACCTTGTGCTGCTAACGTCTTGCTGAGTTTGTCAATAATTAGGTTAACGCCTTCTTTCAGTGTCTTGACGTCATCGCTCTTTTCAATATTTTGTGCGGCACGATCGAGGTCATCCAAAACGGGAAGGAGTGCTCCTAGCACTTTCTCGCCACCATTAAGAATCAGTTCGGTCTTTTCTTTGAGCGTACGCTTGCGATAGTTGTCAAATTCAGCTACTTGACGAAGATACTTGTCCTTTAATTGTGCAATTTCTTCTTGAGCAGCTGCTAATTTGTCAGCGTCACTAAGTTCTTCCTCCTGTTTTGATTCAGTAGCAACTGTGTCCTTTTCAGTTTCATGCGTCTCGGCATGCATTTTTTCTTCTTTCTTTTCTTCTTTCTCTTTCATAATGCTATTGAAGTTTTGCTTTTAATTGTGCAAAAACTATGCCATGGGCATTATTGAGCGTTTCCGTATAGTTTTTCTTTGAGTTCTTTCACACGATCATCGTGAATATAGTCTTCGTATGTCATGAGTTTGTCAATGCTACCATTGGGGGTCAATTCAATGATGCGATTGGCAATGGTATTGATAAACTCGTGGTCATGGCTAGCGAAGAGAATATTACCCTTGTAGAGTTTCAGGTTGTTGTTGAAAGCCTGAATACTTTCCATGTCAAGGTGGTTGGTCGGAGTGTCGAGAATCAAGCAGTTGGCATTCTTGAGCTGCATGCGAGCAATCATGCAGCGCATCTTTTCGCCACCAGAGAGTACATTCACTTTTTTCATAATGTCTTCGTCTTTGAAGAGCATACGTCCGAGGAATGCTTTGAAGTAAACTTCATTGCCTTCGCCAAACTGGCTTAACCAGTCAAGCATGTTCATATCGGTGTTGAAAAATGAGGTGTTGTCGAGAGGCAGATAAGCACTCGTGATAGTAACGCCCCATTTGTAGCTACCAGATGCAGGCTTTGCATTGCCATTGATGATTTCAAACAAGGCAGTCATTGCGCGTGGGTCGTGGCTGAGGAATACAATCTTTTCACCTTTCTCTACGGTAAAGTTCAAACGATCGAACAGCACGGTGCCGTCTTCGAGAGTAGCTTTCAAGTCTTTTACTTCGAGTATTTGATTGCCTGGGTCTCTGTCCATTTGGAAAATGATGCCTGGGTATTTGCGGGTAGAAGGCTTAATTTCCTCTACATTTAGTTTCTCAAGCATTTTCTTTCGGCTTGTTGTCTGCTTGCTCTTAGCTACATTGGCAGAGAATCGACGAATAAATTCTTCCAATTCCTTCTTTTTCTCTTCAGCCTTTTGTTTCTGGTTTTGAGCCTGACGCAAGGCAAGTTGTGAGGATTCATACCAGAAAGAGTAATTGCCGGAGAACAAGGTTACCTTACCGAAGTCGATATCTACGGTGTGGGTACATACTTGATCCAAAAAGTGACGGTCGTGACTTACTACGAGTACGGTGTGTTCAAAGTTACCGAGGTATTCTTCGAGCCATTCTACCGTTTCGAGGTCGAGGTCATTGGTAGGCTCATCGAGCAGCAAGTTATCGGGCTCACCGAAGAGGGCTTGTGCTAGCATGACACGTACCTTTTCTTTACCGCTGAGTTCACCCATCAATTTTCCGTGGAGTTTCTCTTTGATGCCCAATCCGCTCAGCAGTGTTGCGGCATCGTTTTCGGCAGTATAACCGCCCATTTGGGCAAACTTATCTTCTAGTTCTGCCACTTTGATACCATCTTCGTCAGAGAAGTCGGGCTTAGCATAGAGTTCGTTTCTCTCTTTCATTACTTGCCACATGGTGGTATGCCCCATAAGTACGGTGTCGAGCACTGTGAACTCATCGTATTTGAAGTGGTCCTGACTCAATACAGAAAGACGTTCGCCTGGTCCCATTTCAACCTTGCCCTTGTTGGGTTCCAATTCACCAGAGATGGCCTTGAGAAGGGTTGATTTACCAGCACCATTGGCACCGATGATGCCGTAAATGTTGCCGTTGGTGAATTTCATGTTTACGTCTTGGTAGAGAATGCGCTTGCCAAACTGAATGGCTAAGTTTGAAACGGTTATCATATATCTTTTTCGTGTTTATTGTCTGTTGTTTGGTGATAAACGCTGCAAAGTTACTCATTTTTAGGCAAACGGAGTGCCTTTGCAGCAAGTTAGTATGCAGTTGGGGAGGGCTTCAAAGTTGATGCTTAATTCTTCTTGTGTAAAACGCAACTTGGCTTTTAACTCCTTTCCCGCAGTATGTGTTAGTCGTATATCGTCTTTGAAGGACAGTCCTGGGCAATCAGCATATTTATAAATGGACTCTTTGGCGCTCCATAGCAAAGTAGCATTCCTCTCGGGGGAACAGAGTAGGGGAGTAGAGGGGTTGTGGAGTAGTGTCAGTTCTTCTTCACAAAGAAACCTGTCTGCTAATTTGAATGCTTTGTCCCCCCATTGCTCGATGTCCATTCCATGCCGTTCATGAGAAAGACTGACGGCGTAGATATTTCCTGTATGGGAAATACTAATCTCGGCTATGCCTGAGTTGAGTTGTGGGCGTCCTGTCTTTAAATAATCAAGAGTGCTCTCAGTGCCTAGTAGTTGTTGGAGCATGATTCTAACAGAGATGCGCTCTGTGTATCTTTTCCCGTGAAAAAGGCTGAGGCTCTCGTCTAGATGTCCATTCAGAATGGTCGATTGGTAAAGTCTATCTAGTGCTTCCGCATTCAAATGGTGTTGCCATATATATATGTGTGTATGGCTTTGTGGAGAATAGGGCGAGAGGTGAAGATTGTTTTCTGAGGAAATAGCCAGCTTGAGCATAGTGTGTCATTAAAAAGACGTGTAACACGCTGAACTTTCTTAGCACGTCGTGTTTACACGTCTTTGTATCTCTTAAAAAGGACATTTTGAAGCATTCCCATTAACTGGGGTATTTGTTGCTCCTGCATTATTCTCCGATGGAGGGAAGGGGGATGATGGAGTAGGCTGAGATGCACTTTGAGTTGCGGATTGCGAAGGTACTGTATTGGGATTACGTGGGGTTAGCATCTCCATGTTGGTTGCCCAAATCTCAGCTACTTTGTGGGTTAATCCTTTCTTGTCGGTATAACTTCTGTAACGAAGTTCTCCTTCAATATACAATTTGTCGCCTTTGTGTACATACCGTTCGGCCACTTCTGCCAATCTTCTCCAAAGACAAATGTTGTGCCATTCTGTTCTTTCGGGAACGTTCGTACCATTGGGTAAAGTATATCCAGGAGTACTTGTGGCTAAGGCTATTTGAGCCGTACATACTCCACTGTCTATATAGCGAACTTCAGGGTCTTTGCCCACGTTGCCAATAAGCATTACTTTGTTTAGCGACATAATTTGTAGTTTTAGAGCTTGTACGATTATGGATGGTCAAATAAGCCTCTTTAGCTATCGCAAGCTATTATAAAAGCACTAAATCGATTGGGGAACTTATCAACTATTGAGATGTCAACTCAATCCACCATGATCCATCAAGAGAAGTCTTACTTATGGTTCTTATCTAATGCGGTCAGCTGCTTTAACCAATGCTTCGTCGTGCTTGATAGCTTTCTTGGCCAAGAATAGAGTGATTAGTGACACAAGAGGGAATAGACACCCCATCTCGAAATGGAGATCGGTGTTTGTTCGTGACTTTACCGAGAATGCATAGGCAGCAAGTGCCACGTACCAAAGTATGTTGGCAACCATGGCCCAATTCGCCCATCTGATTTGTTTTTTGCGATTCTTAAAAGCAAAAATACTGATAAGGGGAAGTATGACGACTACGATACCCCATACAGCCAAGCCATAAGGGTGTCGGCCTGCCATCTCTGCAATCTGTGAGCCATCATAGCCTATATTGTTCATCGAGATCCATTTGTTTTCGTCGGTAAACAAAACCAATGGCACAAAAAACGGGAATACTGAGAATATGGCAGCTAATGCAAGGTAGATGCTTTGAATCCGCTGTATCATGCTTCAGTGTCGAGATTGTCCTTGCTTTTCGCAGGATTACGGAAGTAAATATTGTGGTGCAGAAACTCGTCAGCAGCGATGAGCGTGGGTTTTGGGAGCTTTTCGTAGTAGCGTGAGATTTCAATCTGTTCGCGATTTTCGAAAGTCTCTTCCAAGTTGTCGTTGGTCGAAGCAAATTCTTTCAGTTTCTTTGAAAGGTCGTCTTTCATCTGTACGGCAATTTGGTTGGCACGCTTCGACATAATTACCACGCTTTCGTAGATGTTATTGGTTCCTTCGCAGAAGTCCATCAAGTTGTGGGTAACTGTGTTGGTAGGTGCTTTGCTCTTCTTGTAATCCATTGTATGTAATGTTTGATTGTTTTAAAAATGAATGTCTTCGTTTGGAAAGGCTTATTTGCTTTCGCTTTCAGCGGGAAGTGTTGTATCTCCATCTGTTGGAGTTACGTATTTTTGTGCTTTTGCGAATAGGCTCTTTGCTTCCTTCATATACTTTGATTCGGGATATTCCGTCACGAAACCATAATATTCATCGATTGCGTTGTGGAATCTTTCTTCCTTCTTGGATTCTACGCTGAATTGTGCTAATTGGAACTTAGCACGCAGAATCAAGATGGCAAAGTCTTCTCTTCTCGTGGTGTAGGGATAATCCTTGATGGCATTTTCGGCTGTTACGATGCAAGCACCGTAATTGCCATTGGTGCCATTGCCGATGTAAGTTCCTAAATTGTAATAGAGCTTCGCTGAAAGATATTCCTTTTCAACGAGTTTGTCCTGCAACTTGAATATCAATTCCTGTGCTCTCGGACGCAAACGACTGCTAGGGAAAGTCTCGATAAAGTTTTGAAATTCCGTTACAGCCTCGAAAGTGTCCGTTTGGTCAAGTTTGGGCTCGGGTGTGGTTTCATACAAGGATAATCCGCAGTTGAATCGGGCTTCCTCTACGTACTTGCCCCTTGGATAGGTTTGGTAGTATTTCTTGAAGATGGTAGAGGCGGCATTATAGGCATGAGCTTTCATGTTGCACATGCCCGAGAGATAGAGTGACTCTTCTCCCTGTTCTGTACCTTTAAGCACCGACAATACGTCTTGCAGTAATTGAGCAGCACGATTGTATTGTCCTTCTGCATAGTATTGTTTTGCGCATTCATATTTATATACATAGTCTTGTGTCTTTACTACTCGGTTGTAGTCGGCACACGACGCGGAGAGCAATGCTATGCAGCAAAATAGGATGAGGTGTATCTTCTTCATAATCCAAATTTGGATGCAAAGTTATAAAATAATCTCATGACTACCACAACGTTCCATCGGTTTTTATTGAAATTTACGCTAATTTATTCGGCGTATAGATCAAAATATTCAACAAGGAATAAGCGTTAGCTTAGTCTCTTGTTGAATATTTAGGTTGGTCCGTTTGTATGAGATGGGGCATATTGATTTTCCCATCTTGAACATTTTAGAACTCGCTAGTGAAGTGGAACTTAATGTGCTCAAAGTCTTGCTGAGCCATTTGTAATACGTAGCCAGAGTCGGCGAGGAATACATCGCGGCCGTCGCGGTCTTTAGCCATGTATTGATATTTACGTTTTTTGAAATTCTCGAGTTCTGCTTCATTGTCGCTCTCAATCCAGCAAGCTTTGTAGAGATGAATAGGCTCCCAACGACATTTGGCATTGTATTCATTTTCAAGGCGATACTGAATAACTTCAAACTGTAGTTGTCCTACGGTGCCGATAATTTTTCGGCCGTTGAACTGGTTGATAAAAAGCTGTGCCACGCCTTCGTCCATTAGTTGCTCAATGCCCTTGTTGAGTTGCTTTGTCTTCATGGGATCGGCATTTTCGATGTATTTAAACATCTCGGGTGAGAACGAGGGCAATCCGCGGAAGTGAAGTTGCTCTCCTTCCGTCAGCGTGTCGCCTATTTTAAAGATACCATTGTCCGGCAAACCCACAATGTCGCCTGCCCAAGCCTCGTCGATGGTACTCTTGCGTTGTGCCATAAATTGTGTGGGAGAGGAGAAGCGAACTGTTTTACCATTGCGCACATGTAAGTAGGGCTTGTTGCGCTCAAACTTGCCAGAGCATACTTTGCAGAAAGCAATGCACGAGCGGTGGTTGGGGTCAATGTTAGCTGTAATCTTGAAGATAAATCCTGTAAACTTGGACTCATCGGGATTTACCATACGTTCTTCAGCCATGGTGGGGCGAGGGTAAGGAGCAATCTTTACGAAGCAGTCAAGCAGTTCTTTTACACCGAAGTTGTTGAGTGCCGAACCGAAGAATACGGGGGCAACATCAGCATTCAAATAATCATCTTGATTGAATTCGGGATATACTCCATCTACAAGCTCCAAGTCTTCGCGTAGCTGAGCGGCATCACTGTCACCTACGTGACTTTCAAGTTCTTCGCTATTGATGTCTACAGCTACTTTCTCCGTTACCTTTTGCTTGTCAGCAGCAAAGAGGTTGAGTTGTTGCTCGTAGATATTATATACTCCCTTAAAACGTGAACCCTGGTTGATTGGCCAAGAAAGGGGGCGCACTTTTATCTGAAGCTCTTGCTCCAGCTCATCGAGAAGATCAAACGGATTCTTTCCCTCGCGATCCATCTTATTGATGAAAATGATCACAGGAGTCTTGCGCATACGGCATACTGTCATCAATTTTCTTGTTTGTGCCTCTACACCTTTGGCACTATCCACTACGATGATGGCAGAATCTACGGCTGTCAGTGTGCGGAAAGTGTCTTCTGCAAAGTCTTGGTGGCCTGGTGTGTCGAGAATATTGACTTTGTAGCCTTCGTAGTCGAATTCCATCACAGAGGTAGTGACAGAGATACCACGTTGCTTCTCTATTTCCATCCAGTCGGATGTGGCTGTCTTTTTAATTTTATTGTTCTTGACAGCACCAGCTACTTGAATCTGTCCACCAAACAATAGAAGTTTTTCTGTCAGTGTAGTTTTACCAGCATCAGGGTGTGAGATAATGGCAAAGGTGCGTCTGCGTGCAATTTCTTGGTTCATATAATTGAGTGTGTTGGGAAGCTGACGGGAAATGGGTAGGTCTGCTTAGTTCGAATTAGTCACTTTCAAAATATCCTATGACGGACAGCGAGAACATGCTTGCTCGTTGGTTTGTCTTTTCACTAACCGCCAGTTATGTCAAAGGGAGAAGTTACAATTCTTTGATACATTCCTTGAGTGCATCCTCCCACCATCGAATGTCTATGCCGAAAGTCTTCTTTATCTTTGATTTATCAAGTACGGAAAAATGGGGTCGCTTAGCTGGAACAGGGTATTCTTCTGTATGGATGGGCTGAACATTGCAATGGTCGATGCCTTCAATCTTGTGGATGGCCTTGGTGAAGTCGTACCAAGAACAAACGCCTTCGTTGGTGAAGTGGTATACGCCTGGTACAATGCCTTGTTCTACAATCTGCATAATGACGCGGGCTAAGTCGCGGGCGTATGTAGGCGAACCTATTTGGTCGAACACCACACCAAGTTGGTCGCGCTCTTTGCCCAGTCGAATCATCGTCTTTACAAAGTTGTTGCCAAAGGTAGAATAAAGCCAAGCAGTACGGATTACCATCGAACCTGCGCACGAACGAATCACGCTTTCTTCGCCTGCCAACTTGGTTCGGCCATATACAGTTTGCGGATGGGTGGTATCCTCTTCTTTGTAGGGAATGCAAGCACTACCATCAAACACGTAGTCGGTTGACACTTGAATCATGGAACCTCCTACCGATGCTACGGCTTCAGCTAGATAGCCTGGGGCTTTGTTGTTGAGCAAATCACAGAGTTCCTCATTCTCTTCGGCCTTGTCTACGGCGGTGAATGCGGCACAATTAATCACTACGCTGATGTGGTGCTGTTCTATAAAATTGTACACGGCCTTGCGGTCGGTAATGTCGAGTTCTTCTTTGTCGGTGAAATGAAACTCGCAGTCATCTTCATATTTAGACGCTAAGAGTTGAATTTCGTTACCGAGTTGACCATTACATCCGGTCACGAGTATTTGTTTCATTCTTATATATATAATAAGGTATATGCTGTAAAGGAAGTGAAGCTTCAGGCAGTCAGCATGATGCCTGTTATTTCTAGTTTGTTGCTTCTTATCGTGTCGCTAGTCAAAGTCTATGGGTTCCTTCTTGTCTTTGAGATAGTAGTCTGAAAGCTGACCGAGCAGGGTGGAGATATCTTTGACAGCCTTTTCTGTGCCTTCTGATACTGTCTTCTTCTGTAGGCGAAGTATCATGACGCCGTAGAGAATATCAAAGCATGTTTCTAATTCTGGTTCTTCTGCCTCTTCATTCGAGGCTTGAACTTGCTTGTTCTTGCTTCGAAGTTCTACAATGTAGGGCAACACCTTATAGTACATTTCTCTGTAATAGGGAAATTTCGGTGAATGAAGCAATTTCTCGTTGAGTTCAGTCAGTTCTGCTAAGATGTTTTGGCAAATTTGTAAGTGTCCTTGTGCAACTTTGCCCTCGCTACGCATCATCTCGCATAGATTTGCATACCATTGCTCCGTTTCTTTTCGCTTTTCCTCGGGAATGTTGAAGCGCGCCACATATTCTTTGCCAATTCTTTCGGCATCGCAATTATAAGCACGGATGAGATCCTCCACCTGCCACATGTAAAGCAGGTATTCAGCGCGATTGGTTTGCTTTAGCTTGTCTGCAATAATCATGTTGTCGTATATATATGTAAGTTGAAGAGTTTTGAGTTTAAAAGTTTATGAGGTTGCCTAAGCTTTGTCGTTTGTATACACACGCTCTCTTTAGAGAAACGCTATAGTCTTAACTTTCCAACTCTTCAACTTCTCAACTCCTTTTTTAATATAGTGAAAGGTTGAATAGCGTCATGCCTGCATAGATAATAGAGGCTGTGAGCACTATCGTTCCGATTGTACGATTTAGTCTTTTGATACCTTTCGGGCCGAAGTTGTTGCGCATTTTGTTAATCACATAGGTTAATCCTAGCCACCAAAGCATGGCTCCAGCTACGATAGATAGGTAGCCAATGCATTGTCCGTACCAATTGCCAGGGATGACAAAGGTTAGCATGTTGAAAAGGGCTATAAATAGGAAGATGATTAACGGATTGGATAGGGTTACTAAAAAAGCTGTTGTGAAGTTGTGAATCAGCGTGCCTTTTTTGCCCGAAGAGGGATGAACATTCTTTACGTCATTGGATTCCGTGCGAAACATGTACAAGCCAAAGATAAAAAGCATTACACTACCCGCTAGCTTCAGCCAAAAGATGTTTTGCTTTTCGCCGATAAAATCCATTACAAATGACATGCCTAGACCTGTGATGAGCGCGTAGAAAATATCACTCAGCGCGGCGCCAGCTCCAGTTACAATGCCATAAGGACGTCCTTTCTGAATTGTCCTTTGAATGCATAATATTCCTACAGGCCCCATAGGTGCGGAAGCGATAATGCCCACAAGAAGCCCTTTGAGGATGAGAAGAGGAAGACTGGCAAATTCGGCAAATATATGGTTCATTTCTTAAAAACTATGCTTATGCGGTGGCGGATAAGTGAAGTGATAGATTGGCTACTCGCTGATAGGAGGGAGAGGCTTGCTTATCGTCATTTCTTACATGCTTTAAAATCTAGCATATAGAATCGTTTCTGCCGCCACCTCTGTTTGTCAGCTTTCTGTTTCGTTGAACTTTAAATCCGACAACGGGTGATAATTATAAGTTGTGCAAAGTTACGAACTTTTGTCAAACTTACCAAGTTTGCGCATCGAATGATGTATTTTTGCGAAATCTATGGGGCAAAATAGGCTTTTTGTGGCATAGAGAATGGGTGTATATCAGAAGTATTATTTATATTTGCGCTCGAAAATAATATTAACAATCAATCAACGTAGAACACTCTTAGCTTTCTCTGTGAAGCCCATTCTTGGTCGCGAAAAAGCTAAACGCGTTCTGATATAAAATCTTTGGCCATGGAAATGGATATTGAAAAGCCTTATGTAATCGGCCTTGATATGGGCGGAACAAACTCAGTGTTTGGTATTGTAGATCAACGCGGTAATATCAAGTCTCAGACAGTTATATCAACCAAAGCTTACCCAGACTTTCGCGATTATGTGAAGGCTTCGTTTGAAGCTCTTCAGCCAGCTCTCGATCAAGTGGGCGGCATTCAAAACATTCGCGCCATGGGTGTGGGTGCTCCTGATGCCAATTATTATACGGGAAACATTGAAAACCCTGCGAATTTAGCATGGAAGGGCGTGATTCCTTGTGCACAGATTTTTGAAGAAGTCTTTGGTATTCCTGTGCGTGTGACCAATGATGCCAATGCTGCTGCTGTGGGTGAAATGACTTATGGCGTGGCTCGCGGAATGAAAAACTTTATCATGATTACGCTCGGTACGGGTGTAGGTTCGGGTATCGTTATCGATGGTCGTGTAGTCTATGGAAGTGATGGCTTTGCAGGAGAGCTAGGCCACTTTGTAATAGATCATTCAGAGAATGGTCGTCCTTGTGGTTGCGGTCGTAAGGGCTGCTTGGAGGCGTATACTTCGGCTACGGGTGTGGCTCGTACAGCTCGTGAGTTCTTAGAAAAGAGCACGGAGTCAAGTATTCTTCGTGAAATTGATCCCGAGAGTATTACATCTTATGATGTGTTCAAAGCTGCGGAGAAGGGTGATCAAATAGCTCTTGACATTTTTAACTATACGGGACATATCCTCGGAACTGCTTGTGCCGATTTTGCTACGATCTGTTCACCCGAAGCTTTCGTGTTCTTCGGTGGCTTGACTAAGGCAGGCGACTATCTGATGAAGCCTCTTCGTGAAGCTTACGATGAGAATGTACTCCATCTCTACAAGGGAGAAGCGAAACTCCTCGTTTCGGCCCTCAATGGTAGCGAAGCTGCCGTACTCGGTGCTAGTGCACTGGGCTGGGAGTAGTTAAATTACTTGACTTTTGGCTCGCTTTTCCAAAAACCTAGACTTTGGTCTCTGAGATTGTTTTTCTTAGAAGCATCGTATATCGCGCAGTCCATGCAGTCTCCCTATCACAAAAATATTATGGGAGTTTGCATGGACTGCATTTTGCTTGTAGACGCTCTTCTGGGTTTTGTGAGTTCCTTTTATAAAAATGCTGTCTGCTAAACTTAAAATAGAATAGTATCTCCCCATCCGCAAGGCTCATAAAGAAACATTACGGTGACTTCTTGAATCTATCAAAAAGGATTCTCTATTGGTAAGAAATATTGACAAATACAACTACTCATTCTAGATTGAAATAGTATGCTTTTCTTTGTGCATCAGGGTTCTCTAAGTCTATAAAAGAACGTTTATACAGGCTATGGATGAAGACTAATAGCGCTACAAACCTTCATCCATACCCCCAAGGATCTTCATCTATAGCGCCTTAAAGTCTTTATCCATAGCACTTTAAGATGAAGTTTTGCGTATCATTAAGATGTACTTTTCTCGGAAGGAATAATATAACATGTTGATAATCAGGAGTATACGTATTCCGCTGCGTGAATGTCGTATTTCTAATGGATTCTTTTCTGATTATATTCACGCGAATGGTGAGCGCTGAGATAAGTAAAAAAACAGTAGATAAATTCTAAAAGGTAGAAGTAGAGAAAGTTGGAAAAACCGAAAATACTTAGACTTCTAGGTAAAAAAACGCAGAAAAACTTGTCTGTTCCAATAAGAATGTGTACTTTTGCACCCGCAATTTTGCATTAACAATCCCTATTAATTCATTACAATTATGATGAATCAGTACGAGACCGTTTTCATTATGACTCCCGTTTTGTCTGACCAACAGATGAAGGAAACGGTCGCTAAGTTCAAAGGTATTCTCACCGACGCTGGCGCTGAGATTATCAATGAAGAAGAGTGGGGCCTCAAGACAATGGCTTATCCCATTCAGAAAAAGTCCACTGGCTTCTATGAGCTCATCGAGTTCAAGGCTGAGCCTTCAGTAATCGCTAAGCTCGAAGTTGCTTTCCGTCGTGACGAGCGCGTAATCCGCTACATCACTGTAAAGAACGAAAAGTACGCTGCAGAGTATGCAGAAAAGCGTCGTAACAAGTTTAATAAGAAGGAGGACTAAACAATGGCACAAGCACAATCAGAAATTCGTTATTTGACTCCCCCCACAGTGGACGTCAAGAAGAAAAAGTATTGCCGTTTTAAGAAGAGCGGTATCAAGTACATCGACTACAAGGATCCTGAATTCTTGAAGAAGTTCTTGAACGAGCAGGGTAAGATCCTTCCCCGTCGCATCACAGGTACTTCTTTGAAGTATCAGCGTCGTGTGGCACAGGCTGTAAAGCGTGCTCGCCACTTGGCTCTCCTTCCCTTCGTAACCGATTTGATGAAATAATAACAGAGGAGGTAATAAGATATGGAAATCATTTTGAAAGAAAACGTTATTGGTCTGGGTTATAAAGACGATATCGTAACTGTAAAGGACGGCTATGGCCGCAACTACCTTATTCCTACTGGCAAGGCTATTATTGCATCTGAATCTGCAAAGAAAGTTTTGGCTGAAAACTTGAAGCAGCGCGCTCATAAGCTCGCTCAAATCAAGGCTGATGCTGAAGCTCTTGGTCAGAAGCTCGCTGCCATTGAACCTCTGAAGATTGCTACCAAGGTTAGCGCTACTGGTGCTATCTATGGTTCGGTTAACGCTCTTCACATTGCTGAAGCACTTCAGAAACTCGGCTTTGACATCGATCGTAAGATTATCACTCTGAAGGAAGTGAAAGAAGTTGGTTCTTTCCACGCTACTGTACACCTCCACAAGGAAGTGAACGTAGAGATTCCTTTCGAGGTAGTAGCTGAAGAAGCTTAATCCTTACGAGGAAACATAAGGCTAATTCATAACAAGTAATGTGTGATTGCTCCTTGGAGCATGATACATTACTTGTTTTTTTATGCTTTCTTGAATAGTTCTGCTAGTTATCTAGTTTGGCTATCTCTCTGTTGTTATTTTGTTTTTCTCTCTCTATGCGCTATTTTATATACCTTTCTTACGATGGCACGGCTTATCATGGCTGGCAAGTGCAACCCAATGCCGTGAGTGTGCAACAGAAAATGAATGAATGCTTGACTAAGCTTTTACGTGGGAAAAATTCAGATGTGACTGGAGCAGGACGTACAGATGCTGGTGTGCATGCTCATATGATGGTGGCCCATTTTGATATTGACGAACCGCTAGATGGCGCTTGGCTAACGGATAAGCTTAATCGTATTCTTCCGCAAGACATTTCGGTGAACAAAGTGGTGCGTGTACGTGATGAAGCCCATGCCCGTTTTGATGCCAAGGCTCGCACCTATCATTACTGGGTATATACGCAGAAGAATCCTTTCAATCGACAATATGCCACGCGTATTACTTTTCCGCTCAACTTCCAGCGTATGAATGAGGCCGCAGCTTATCTTCTACAAGTGAAGGATTTTACGAGCTTTTCTAAGCTTCATACGGATGTAAAGACGAATCTCTGCAAAGTGACTCATGCGGAATGGACGAGAGTGGGAGAGGATTTGTGGCAGTTTGAAATTACTGCCGACCGTTTTCTTCGCAATATGGTGCGTGCCGTAGTAGGCACGTTGATAGAAGTAGGACGCGGTAAACTATCGTTAGACGACTTTAAGCGTGTGGTCGCTCAGAAAGATCGTTGTGCAGCCGGTGATTCTATGCCTGGCAATGCCCTTTCGCTAGTAGATATAAAGTATGAGGAAGAGATTTTTCTCAAATAATGAATGGTGCTAAGAAGGTAGGTTGAGGAGAGGTTATTATACTACATTGCTCTTCGGCCTTTCCCCTTGAAAATGTAGTCTCCCTAAATTTATTAGTTCTCTCATCTTATTAATAAGTCAGATTTTGCTCTGCGTCTCAATAAATGTTGTGGATATTTCTTGCCTTTACTTCGGCCTGTTTGTTAGGCTTTTATGATGTATTTAAGAAAAAATCATTGGCTGGTAATGCCGTGCTTCCAGTGTTGCTAATCAATACGGTGGTGTGTGCCTTGTTCTTTTTGCCAATGATTATAGGCTCAGCGGTGGGATGGACATGTGTGATTCCTTCGTGTGGAGTACGAGAACACGGGTTGGTGCTCTTAAAGTCGGCCATTGTGCTCTCGTCGTGGGTGTGCGGTTATTATGCCATGAAGCATCTCCCGCTTACGATTGTAGGACCAATTAATGCTACTCGTCCAGTGATGACGCTTGTAGGAGCATTGCTTATTTATGGCGAGCGATTGAATGGATGGCAGTGGGCAGGCGTGATATTGGCCCTATTCTCATTTTTCCTTTTGAGTCGCAGTGGACGCAAGGAAGGTATTCGCTTTACACACAATCGATGGATTGTATTGCTCGTATTCGCGGCTTTGCTTGGCGCGGCAAGTGGTCTTTATGACAAATACCTCATGGCTCCGATAGTGGAGGGTGGGGCAGGCCTTAATCGTTACTTCGTGCAGGGATGGTATAATCTTTATCAAGCGCTGATGATGTCTGTCGTGATTCTGCTGATATGGTTTCCTAAACGCAGGCAAAGCACGCCTTTCGTGTGGCGATGGAGCATTGTGCTGATCTCCGTTTTTCTCACGGCAGCTGATATGGCTTATTTTTATGCCTTGTCGTGTCCAGGAGCAATGATTGCAGTAGTGTCGATGGTGCGTAGAGGTAGTGTCATCGTTTCCTTCCTCTTTGGTGCGATGATGTTTAAGGAAAAGAATCTCCGTTCCAAGGCGATCGACTTAATCTTTGTATTGATAGGTATGGTTTGTTTGTTTATAGGAAGCAGATAATTACAGAGTAATTCTGTTTTATCTATTGCCTTTCGATAAGGAATGAAAAAAAACGGGAAGAGCGAGGTAGAAAAAACTCGCTCTTCCTGTTTCATTTAGGTATAACCTTTGTAGTCTCTTATAACTCTTGTTGCTTTACTTTTTCTATTAACTGATTAGGTAGAGAAGGCATGGCGCCTTCATTTTGGCAGACAAAGGCTGATACATCGACGGCAAGTTGATGAGCTTCGCTGATGGAAAGACCATGGATGAGAGCTGCAACGAATGAACCTGTAAAAGAATCGCCAGCCCCTACAGTGTCTGCTACTTTGATTTGGGGAGTTTCACAGAACGAACAAGCATCGTTGGTGAAGACATAGCTACCACGTGTGCCGCAAGTGAGGATGAGGATGTCTAATTTGAAACGAACGATAAATTCCTCACAGATGTTTTTCAAGCAATCTTCCGACCATTCATAACCAAAGAGTTGGCTCACGATGGTGAGCTCCTCATCGTTAATTTTAAGCACGTTAGCACGCTTCAAAGACTCCTTAATGAGTTCTCGAGAATAGAATTGTTGGCGCAGATTGATATCGAACACTTTGTATTGTCCCTTTCCGCTGGGCATGGTGTCGATAAATTGGTAGATAGCTTTTCTTGATTCATTACTGCGTTGGGCAAGAGATCCGAAGCATACGGCGCGTGTATTGTATGCTAATTGTTCAAGTTCTTCGTTGAAAGTTATGTGATCCCAAGCCACGTTTTGGCAAATTTCATAACAAGGAATACCTTGTGCATCGAGTGTGACTTGCACAGTTCCTGTGGGGTAATCTACTCGACTGATGTTAAGGTTGAGATGCTTCTTCTGGAAAGCACTGATGAGTTCATCTCCGAGAGTATCATTGCCTACAGCGCTAACAACCTTTGTGGGTAGTCCAAACTGTGAAGCGTGAAAAGCAAAGTTGGCAGGAGCTCCACCGATTTTTTTCCCTTGAGGAAGCATGTCCCAAAGAGCTTCGCCAAGACCGATGATGTATTTTGTATTCATGATATGGTAGGTATGAGGTTAGATGTTTATCCACATTTTAGAACAATCTAGAATCATATTCTTATTCTTCATTTTCTACCTTACAGCCATCGAAGCCCATTTCACGGGCTTTTTCAGGACCAAAGGTGAAATAAGTAGCTTCTCCTTCATCGCAAATCTCGCCTTTGGCATTTTCAAGGGTAAGGTGTATGATGACGATGTTGCGCTTTTGCGAAGCAAGATGGCCGCGCACGGTGATAACGTCTTCTGTGGTCATAACAGGACGACGATATCTTACGCTGAGATTGGTAGTTACCCCCGTAGTTTGCAGTTTGCGATTGATTACCCATCCTGCCACTTCGTCCATCAACATGCCAATCACGCCACCATGGAGCGTATTCACCCATCCTTGGAAGTTCTCGTTTGGGTGCCATTGTGTCAGAATGTCGTTGCCATCTTCCCAAAACTCTAGATGCAATCCGATAGGATTCTCTGGGCTACAACAGAAGCAGTGATATCCTTTTTTACCTAAATAGGGGTTGATAATCTTTTTCATATCGTCAGTGTTGTATGGATTTTATTGCTACTTTATTCATCCTTCGTGCTCGAGGCATCCGAAATTTCCTTAATCATCTGTAAGAAGCTGCGCCACAGATATTGGAAGAAATGCGCAATGCCCAGTCCGATGGCAAGAACGATGCTCACAGTGCCTCTGACGAGGAAACGGAGAACATTGATGAGTTGATGCTCCGTAATGTGTACTTGTGGGGAAAAGTGACGGTAGAGCGCAATGCCAGCGAGAGGAATGCCTATGCCTGCAATGGTATAGAGTAATATCCAGAGTACGTTACTTGCAGGGGCTACCACGGTGGGATGTCCACCCACGGCCTCCCAAGGCAGTCCGTAGAAGGCCACCTTCAGAGCACTAATCACCTTGAAAGCAGCAAGATGAAATGCAAATATGTAAAGTGTATTGTTACCTATATAGACTAGTGTACGTTTTGGGAATCCCTCTGTACGGTCTATCCATCCACATGCGTAAATCAGAGCTACGAATGCTGCCACAGCGGGGATGGGAAGTGAAAAGAAGTCGGTGAGCGAAGCATTCCATACCATGCTAGAGGGAAAGAATATGGATGCTAGAACAAGTAGCACCAAGCAGGGCGCGGCTATTTTCCACGAAAGCCATTCCGTAATGCGATACTGTGCTAACAAGAAGCCTGCAGCCATAAAAGTGAAGCCCATCAGTTCGCGATAGCCTCCTTGGGCAATGCCTGTGAGCGATACGCCCTCGGCCACTTTCCACAGCGTGAGTAGTAGGCCGATGATGAGCATGGCCCATCCGCTCTGAATACGCGTACGACAATAGCCCATTCGTTCTACTATTTTAAACACTATCAAGAAACCAATGCTTGCCACGAGCAATGCGCGGAAAAACCAAAATGTGCCGCAAAGGAATTGGTCATAGCCCGACATGTTCACCGTGATACTCCATAGATTTTGGCAGAACTGATGCCATGTGAATGGATGTGTCACTCCACCCGAAGCATTGCCATATTGTTCGCTGAGAATGCCCAAATAGAAAAATAAGTTGTGGAGCACAAGGAAGATGACACTCCATTTCCAAAACGGTACATATAGCCCCTTGATGCGATGCGCGAGGAAAGTGCGTTCATCATTCAAGTATTTGAGATGAAAGAAATAACCCGCACATAGAAAGAATACGGGCACATGGAAAATGAACACAAAATTGAACAACCATCCTCGAATGCCCGCGTGAGATAAAACCACGCAGATAATGGCAATGGCTTTGAGAATGGCAAAGCGCGTAGAGCGTTGCTGTTGGGCTTTCGCTGCCGTCTGGCTAGTTGTGGAAGTCGGTGATGTTTGAGCCAGAGAAGGAGTGGCTACTGTTGAAGTTGAGTTATCTGGCATAGGAAAGAGGAGAAGAAAAGAAATTTTGAAAGTTTCGGGGTGAGAAAAGTAAAGAGCATGCTTCGGCACCAAGAGCATGCTAATCGCACATCAGATTTATTTCTCAGAAAGAATAGAACCGCCCTTAATCAAGTGAAGCCAAGAATACGTCGCGATCGGACTCGCGTCCTTTACCTGTAGGATGATTTGAGGGAGGAGTGGTGTCGCATTTAACGAAAGGCGTAAGGAAATGGAATATCCATCCCTTAATTTTCTTCCAGCTACTCCACGACTTCCACACCTCGGGCGTGAGTTCGAAGCATTGCTTGTCGCGGTCGGTATAGAATATGTTGGAGAGCTGCTTTGTGGTACAAGAGTCAGCAATGAGTAAGTTACACTCATAGTCGAACGAGAGGCTACGACTGTTCATATTGGCCGAACCGATGAACGAATAGCGATCGTCTACCATCATTATCTTGCTATGGTGGAAACCTCCCGTAAAGAAGAATACCCTAACACCAGCTTTCATCAGTCTGTGAACATTGTATTCCACGATGCGCGGTGTGATAGGAATATCGCTCTTTTGCGACACCATCACCTGCACGTCTACTCCTCGGCGAGCAGCATCTTTCAGCGCTCGCTTCAGATGCCGACATAGGGTGAAGTAAGGATTGATGATGAGAATGCGTTTTTGGGCATGCGTGATAGCATGTACGAATGTATCGTGAATGATGCGCGGTGAATAGGTGGGGTCGCGATTAACTACGCCTACTTTCTTATGACCTGCTGTTTCTGTAGTGTCTTGTTTAAGCATGCCAAAGTCGAGACGGGCATCGTGCTCTCCTGGATAGTATTCAGGTCCTTGGATGTTTTGGCGCGTTACTCGATTCCAAAATCCCAAGAATACCTTCTGCAACTCGCCCACTGCATCTCCTTCCACTCGGGTATGCACGTCTCGCCATGCCCCAAACTCGGGTTTGCCTGTGATATAATAGTCGGCCACATTCATGCCCCCCGTATAGGCGATTTCACCATCGATTACCACAATCTTGCGGTGGTCGCGATGAAGCGCATGGTTTATCCAAGGAAATCGCATAGGGTCGAACTCATAAATCTCTACACCGCGTGCACGAAGGCTGTCGAGGTGGCGAGTTCGGAGTGGACGATTATTGGAACTATTGCCGAAACCATCGAATAACGCACGTACTTTCACACCTTCAGCCGCTTTGCGCACCAATAGAGTGAAGAGTTCCTTTGAGATAGAATCGTTTCGAAAGTTGAAATATTCCAAGTGAATACTATGCTTGGCGGCACGCACAGCGGGGAGAAGGTCGTCGAACTTCTCCTTTCCCGTTTTGAAAACCACGATGCGATTGTTTGTCGTAAACTTTACGTTGAACGTCTGTTCAAGATAGTTTACAATGTCCAGTTCGCTGTGTTTCGTCGGGTGACAATGTTGTGCCAATGCTGGCAGATAAGCAAAGTGTGCCAATACGATAATAAGGACTGTACGTAGAGTAGAAGATAGATAGTGTGAAGCGTGGAAGCGAGGTGGAGCAAATGTGTGAAAATAGAAAAGCATTTGTCTTATTTGCCTCTTATAAAGAGGACGGCTTCTAGAGCAGAATTGCTATAAGCCGCCCTTTGTGTGGATCAAATCATAGTGTTGAACGAATCGACTACGCCTAAGAGGTGTTTGTCTTCATCAACCACCAGTACGGAGTGAATCTTATGCTGGTGTAGAATCTTTTCAATTTGCGTAATCTTTGTGTCGGGCGCCACTTCTTTAGGTGTGCGTGTCATGATATCTGCCACAGTGAGTTGGAAGAAACTCTCTTGTGAATTTTCCATTGCACGGCGAATATCCCCATCGGTAATGATGCCCACCACTTTCTCGTCTTCTGTAGCAATACATAATCCTAATCGGCCATTGCTCATGTGGATTACGGCTTCGCCTAATTTCATCGTGGGGGAAATGACAGGTAAATCTTCTGTGTGCATCACGTCGCGAGCCTTTGTCAGTAAGCGCTTGCCCAATGTGCCCCCAGGGTGGTATTGTGCAAAGTCAGAAGCTTTAAAATGGCGAGCTTCCATCAGTGCACAGGCAAGGGCGTCGCCCAAAGCTAGTGCAGCGGTAGTAGACGACGTAGGAGCCAATCCGAGCGGACAAGCTTCATGGCGTACGGCCGCATTCAGATGGGCAGAGGCATACTGTGCGAGCAATGATTTCGGATTACCACTCATGCCTATTACGGGAATGTGGTTTTCTAGCAAATAAGGGAGGAAGCGCAGCAGTTCGTCGGTCTGTCCAGAATTGGAAATGGCTAATACTACATCTTCGTGCTGAATCACGCCCAAGTCTCCATGAAACACATCAAGCGGATTGATAAAGAAACTCGGTGTGCCAGTAGATGAGAGCGTGGCAGCGATTTTCGCACCGATATGGCCGCTTTTTCCTACGCCCGTCACGATGAGTTTGCCTTTACAATGAAGTATGATGTCTACGGTTTTGTCAAAGTCGCTATCAATATGAGGAATGAGTTCTAGCAAAGCTTTTGCTTCGTCTTCAATGCATTTGATAGCCGTTTCTGTCCATTTACTCATGGTCTGTAGTATGTTATTTGAATCTGATAAGTGGGGTCGAGGTGGTGGGTAAGTATAGACTATTCATTGGTATCTATTCGCTTTTGAGCATTTTACTCGTTAACCACTAGCCTTGTGTTAGCCTCTTAGTCCGTAAGGAGTTTGTTCACCACGTCTGCAAGGTCGTGGAGATATAGCATATTGGGTCCGTCGCTTAGAGCGTGGTCGGGATCGGGATGTGTTTCGAAGAAGTAGCCTTGTGCTCCGAAAGCTTTGGCAGCCATGGCCATGGCAGGCACAAACTGACGGTCGCCTCCCGTGGTAGTGCCCGCACCGCCAGGACGTTGCACAGAATGAGTGCAGTCCATAATGACGCGATCGGCATAATGCTTCATGATGGGAAGATTGCGAAAGTCTACTACGAGGTTGTTGTAGCCAAACATGTTGCCACGTTCTGTGAGCCACACTTCGTTGGCTCCCGCTTCACGGCATTTCTCTACGGGGAAGCGCATATCGTCGCCCGAGAGAAATTGGGCTTTTTTGATGTTGACGATGCATCCCGTCTTGGCTGCTTCTACGAGTAAATCGGTCTGCCGGCAGAGGAAGGCTGGTATTTGCAACACGTCTACCACCTCACCTGCAGCTTGGGCTTGATAGCTTTCATGAATGTCGGTGAGCAAGGGTAATCCGTATTTACTCTTTACGTCGGCAAGCATTTGTAGACCTTTCTCTATTCCAGGACCACGAAAGGAGTGGATGGAGGTGCGATTGGCTTTGTCGAACGATGCTTTGAAATAGATGGTAATTCCTGTCTGCTGTTGTATCTTTACCAATTCTTCGGCCACAGTGTCGAGTAATTCGGCTGATTCTATGACGCACGGACCGGCTATAAAGATAGGTTTCATATCGTGTGTATGGTTTGGAGGGCTTGGCGTTATGTCATTGCTCATTTTGCTAAGTATTAAGGGGATAATTCCTTCTGAAATATAAAGTACTCAAGTCTCTGATTTCGCTAAGGCGGGCTGAAAGCCCAAGCTCCTACGCAACTTTAAGTTAAATTGAGCAAGGTTGTAACACTCTCTGTAAAGGCAGAAGTAAAAACGCTTCATCCTACTTTGGCTCTTTCAGAGCGTCACACTCATCATCAGAATGAATATAAAATCACCCTTGAGACTTCTGTGCTAGACAGTCTCCCGCATATAGCCCTTGTTGCTTTTATTTGTTGTCTTTCCTTTCCTTTTACGCATCGTCTGTCTGATAGTGGCGACGTGTCAAGGGGACAAGGGAATTGTACGCAATTTATAGTGTTATGCAAAGGTAGTATAAAATGCTCGCAAAGCAAAATGAATTATTAAATGTTTTCTGCTTAAATCATGGTTCTTTCATTTAAAAACGTTTGTTCTTTTTATTTTTTTGCTTGCGCCACCCAAAACCATCCATGATTTTGACGTAACTCATTGATCTTCAATATGCGCTATGTAATGAAGCAGAAAAGTGATGAAGTCAGGGAAAGTGGAAATCAAGAGTGTGAAAGCTTGGCTTAAACGTAGGTCTATTCGTTTCTATTTCATAGCCTTGCCGTCGCTTAGATGGGTATCGAGAGCTTTACCACAAGCCTGTGGTAAAGCTCTGCCGCACGGCAGCGGTAAAGCGCCATATGGGCAACGAGGAACGAACGAATGCCTGTTTGAAGACGGATGAAGTGTCGTTGTGCTGAACCACAATAAAAGGAGAATGCGTGAGTAAGTAAGCATCCTGTCATGGTGCAATGCACACCTGTTAATAGACACAGAAGCCCCTTTTTACATAAAAGCAGAAGTATCTTAGCCATTCAGGCAAACTTGATTGATTGCGTTCGGTTTGCATATAATCTAAAACAGAATATGCCTATGTAGCGTTTACCTCCTACCCAATTAATTCGTTACAAACGTATGGCAAAGCGCTCTAATAATAGCCTTTATCTATAATAGCATATACAAACTCGTTTGTTTGTCTATTACAAAAGCCATATCTTTGCACCAGAAAAAAACAACATACAATTATGGAAAGTAGAAAACATCAGGCTGAAGCCAAAAAAGCTAACGGAACCCACAACTGCACGCAAGCCGTGTGTTGCACTTATCACGACTACACGGGACTTGATGAAGCAACCCTCAAGCACGTGGGCAACTGTTTTGCTGCCGGCATGGGAAATATGCAAGGAACTTGTGGGGCATTAGTAGGTGCAGGCATCGTGTATGGACTTGCAGTGAAAGACCGTGTAAAGGCACAAAAAGGTATGCGCCAAATGATGGAGAAGTTTGCACAACGCAATGGTGCCACCCAGTGTAAATTGCTTAAGGGTGTGGGCACAGGCAAGGTGTTGCGCGAATGTAATGATTGTGTGGCAGATGCTGCTGAGTTTCTTGAAGAATTACTTGAAGGTGAATCTAAAAAATCAGAATTATAAGTCCTAAAAATCAAACAAGTATTATTCTTGAAAAGAAACACATCAATATGGCAACAAAATATAAGGCTCAAAGCGAGAAAGACCGTTGTGTGGCTTGTGGTGTATGCGTAAAGGTTTGTCCGCGCGATGCTGTGAGTATCTATAAAGGTAGCTATTCTGTTGTAAACGAAGAAGCATGCATTGGATGTGGCATTTGTGAAAAGAACTGTCCCGCAGGCGTCATTCATAAAGTGTTGCGTCAACCCATCGGTGCATAAAGCAGGTGCAACCCGTTTCACATAACTCTTAAACTAAAAACTCCTTATGGCAAAGCAAAAGAAAAAACGTTGGAGCGATTACCTTTGGATTGTTTCAGCCACCTATTTTACCCTTGGATTCTTCAACATCGTGTTTGCGTGGTTAGGCGTAATCTGCTTTCTCATTCCTCTGCTCATTGCAGTGTTTGGCGGTAGCAAGGCTTATTGCAACAACTACTGTGGACGCGGACAATTATTTTTGCAAATAGGCAACACCTTAGGATGGTCGCGCAAGAAAGTAGCTCCGCGCTGGCTCTCGTCTAAATGGTTTAGAAATGCATTTTTGATATTCTTTTTGTTCTTCTTTGTTCAAATGCTATTTTTGACCGTACACGTGGCTACGGGTGCAGCGTCTTTGCACGAAACCATTCACCTATTGTGGACTTTTAATGTGCCTTGGCATTGGGCATACCCCACAGCAGTTGAACCCTGGGTGGCACAGTTTGCCTTTGGGCTCTATGGCATTATGCTCACCTCGCTCATTGTGGGTATTTTGCTCACCATCATATACCGTCCTCGCACTTGGTGTGTATTTTGCCCAATGGGAAACATGACACAAATGATTTGTAAACTTAAAAACTAAAGAACATGGAAAAAATTAACGACATTATCAGTGGCGAACAGCTTACTTTAGTAGATTTTTTTGCTACATGGTGCGCACCCTGCAAAGCGATGCACCCTGTGTTAGAACAGCTTAAAGAATACATGGGCGATAAAATTCGCATTATAAAAATAGATGTAGACAAAAACCAAGCGCTTTCAAATGCATACGGCATTCAGTCTATTCCCACACTGATGCTTTTTAGAAATGGTAATACACTATGGCGTCAAAGCGGCGCGATGCGTTTACCCGATTTAAAAAGAGTGATTGAGGAAGTACAAAAATAACGCCCCAAACTTATTACGCTTAATGAACCTACAACAATTAAAATACATTGTAGCCATCGACCGCTTTCGCAATTTTGCGAGGGCGGCTGATGCGTGTAATATATCGCAGCCCACACTAAGCGCCATGCTTGTGAAGTTAGAGGACGAACTCGATGTACGCATTTTTGAACGCACGAATAAGCAGGTGAAACCAACCACCGTGGGGCAACAAATTGTGCAGCAAGCGCAAAAAGCCCTGATGGAGGCCAATAAAATTGCCGAAATCGTAAATGAGGGTAGGGGGAGCATAAACGGTTCGTTTGCCCTATCCGTAGGTCCCACCATAGCGCCTTATTTGCTCCCCCAATTTATTAAGCATTATCGCGAAAAATATGCTGAAGTTTCGCTGACTATCTGTGAGCTAAAGGCTGACTTTATGCTCGACTCTCTGCTTCGCAGTGAATTGGATGCGGGAATTGCTATTTCGGGAAACGTACGTCAAGGTGTGTTAGAAATTCCACTTTACACAGAGCGTTTTTATGTCTATTTGTCAGAAAAGTGTTGGCGAAAGTTGCCCGTGTTTAAACCAGAGAACTTAGAAAACGAGAATATGTGGGTCATGAAAGAAGCACAATGTTTACGCGACAGTGCATTTTCGTTTTGCAAGGCACGTAGCAAGGGGCAACACATTTATGAAGCTGGCAGCATTGAAACGCTTATACGCATTGTCGATGAAAACGGCGGTTACACCATTATACCCGAAATGCACTTGCCTTTCTTAACTAAAAATCAGATGCAGAATGTGCGAAAAATTGAAGGCGACTACCTTTCTCAGCGCCGCATTTCACTATATATAAAAAACGACTATATTCGCGAACGTATGTTGAACACATTAGTCAACACACTTAAAGCATTTATGCCCCAGGGCATGCTGTCGGAGGGTATATTAAAATATGGAATAAAACTGGTGTAGGGAGGTTTTGTAAATTTAAACAAGCCTAATCCCCCTCCAAAAAAAACAGGTACGATTTTGCACCTTTTCTGCCATCCGTTTTTCAATGTTGCTAAAAAGAATCTGTTGCCTTGACATCTGTTAGCCACGTAATTTACGTTTCTTTAATTTCAGCTTTAAGTAATGTTTAAAAAATAACTTCCGCAATATTCCTGTTGCTATTTATGTTTAGCCCAATTGCCAAATACTTGCCAAATAATGAATTCCCTAAATGGAATTATCTCATCAGATACTCTTAATCGCAGATTTTCTGCGGAAGTTATTTTTTGAACATTACTTAATATTGCGAATTCCAGAAATACACGGGAGCGTTGATAGTGCCTTTTTTCTTAATATTCCGATTTCTGTAAAATGCTTCAGCCATCCAAGCGCAGCATTCTTGCGTAAGCCAAAAAGGGTTTCCATCGCACTGTGGTTAATGGGTTTTATTGGGTTACCATATTGAGAAATTCTTCTGCTGTATGAGCAAATTTTGTGTCGGGTTGGAGAGGAAGTGTACGTAGAAAACTTTCATCGCGGAATCCCCAAGTTACTAAGATACAGGGTAGTCCCGCATTAGTGGCCGTTTGTAAGTCTACTTCAGAATCGCCCACGTAGACGGCATGGCTCTTCTCGCTTTTTAGTTCGCGGAGCGCAGCCAATACAGCATCGGGATTGGGCTTGCGTCTGACTGTGGCACTTTCGCCTACGGCCGATGTGATATATCCCTTGAAGAAGCGTTCACTAAGTTCTTGAACTGCGGGGTGAAGTTTGTTAGATACAATGGCCATCTTGTAACCTTTAGCCCGAAGTGCTTCGAGTGCGTGCATAATGCCTGGATAGGGGGCTGTCGTATCAAGGCAATGATTCACATAGTGTGAACGGAATGTCTGAAATACTTTCTCAAAAGCATCGCCTGTAACCGCTCCTCCCACAGATTTTTCCATCAAATAACGGATGCCGTTTCCTAAAAATTGACGTATCTCGGGAAGTGTACGTTCGGCTAATTGGTGGGTGCGAAGGGCATAGTTGACACTTGCTGCAAGGTCGGCAAGGGTGTCGAGCAGGGTGCCGTCAAGATCGAAGATGATAGTGTTGAGCATAAGTCTATGGATGTGTAGTTGCGCAAATTTACGATTTTTCTTTCTCTTGGGGTTGTGGTGGGGAAAGATTTTGCTAACTTTGCATATGATAGGCTGCGGCTCGGCAATTCGAGTAAACTCGATTGCGCTCAGGGTAAATCGTAAGATTTAAATCGCTGCCCAATGATTCACTACAATTATATGTACTAACATGGAAATTAAAGCAAAGTTTGACCACTTTAATATCAATGTGCTCGACCTCGAGCGTAGTGTAGCTTTCTATAAAAAGGCACTCGGATTGATGCCTTGCGGAGAAATCAATGGTCCAGAAGGAGCTTTCAAAATTATCTATTTGAAGAATGATGAGAGCGATTTCCGATTGGAACTTACTTGGCTTCGTGATAAAAAAGAACCTTATGAACTGGGTGATAATGAATCTCACCTTTGTTTGCGTGTGCCTGGTGATTACGATGCCGTGAGAGCCTTTCATAAGGAAATGGGCTGCGTGTGCTTTGAAAATGTCGATATGGGACTCTATTTTATTGAGGATCCTGATGGCTATTGGATAGAGGTCCTTCCTTTGCATTAAGATAGGTGTGCTCTCGCCGATTCAACGAAACGGAATAAAAACATAAAATATGCGTTGATGGAATAGGATGGCAGAGATATAGGCTAGTGGGAGAAAGCAGACTTGGTAAGAGGTCCCTCTTTTATTTTGCCTTAGTCTCAAGTGTAGCATGAATGCAGATTTCATCTGCTTCAGTAAACTGCTAATCTGTATTCTGTTAACCACTCTTATTATATTAGTAACGATTATGGACAATCAACTCATCGCACAGTGCGAAAAGGTGGCTCAACAGTGGCTCAACTCCGACTGTTATGATGCCGAAACCAAGAAGGCTATAAAGGCCATGGTAGAGAATGCTGACAAGACGGAGCTAATTGATTCGTTTTACAAAACTCTCGAGTTTGGTACAGGTGGTCTGCGTGGTATCATGGGCCCTGGCACCAACCGTATGAACATTTATACCGTGGGTGCTGCCACTCAGGGACTTTCCAATTATTTGAACCTCTGCTTCAAAGATCGCGACGAGATTAGTGTTGTGGTAGGCCATGACTGTCGTAACAACAGTCGTTTGTTTGCTGAAACTGCTGCCAACATTTTCTCTGCCAATGGCATTAAGGTATATCTTTTTGAGGATATGCGTCCTACTCCCGAAATGTCGTTCGCTATTCGTCATTTGGGTTGCCAAAGCGGTATTATCCTAACTGCTAGTCATAACCCCAAGGAATACAATGGTTACAAAGCTTATTGGGATGATGGCGCACAAGTGCTTGCTCCTCATGATACAGGCATCATTGCTGAAGTCAATAAGGTAAAGGTAGAAGATATCAAGTTTGAAGGTCGTCCAGAACTGATTCAGACAATCGGTAAGGAAATTGATAAGATCTATTTGGACAAGGTGCATACACTTAGCATCGATCCAGAGGCTATCAAGCGTCAGAAAGACTTGAAGATTGTCTACACTCCTCTGCACGGAACAGGCATGATGCTCATCCCCGATTCATTGAAGCTTTGGGGCTTTGAGAATGTTCATTGTGTGCCCGAACAGATGGTGAAAGATGGTAATTTCCCCACAGTGAAGAGCCCGAATCCAGAAAATGGTGAAGCGCTTACGATGGCTCTTGATTTGGCCAAGAGTATTGACGCTGATATCGTGATGGCTTCTGATCCTGATGCCGATCGCGTGGGTATGGCTTGTAAAAACGATAAAGGTGAATGGGTGCTGGTAGATGGTAACCAAACTTGCATGATTTTCCTCTACTACATTATTATGAACCGTAAGGCTCAGGGTAAGATGCAGCCCAACGACTTTATCGTAAAGACCATCGTGACCACTGAACTTATCAAGGCTATCGCTGATAAGAACCACATCAAGATGTTCGACTGTTATACAGGTTTCAAGTGGATTGCTCGCTTAATTCGCTTGAACGAAGGTAAGCTGCAATATATTGGTGGTGGCGAAGAGAGCTATGGTTTCTTGGCAGAGGACTTCTGTCGTGATAAAGATGCTGTTTCGGCTTGTTCGCTCTTGGCAGAGATCTGTGCATGGGCAAAGGATCAGGGTAAGACGCTCTACGATGTGCTTATGGATATCTACTTGGAATACGGCTTGGCAGTGAACAAGACTATCAATGTGGTGAAGCCAGGTAAGACGGGTGCCGATGAAATAAAGGCTATGATGGAGAATTTCCGCGCGCATCGTCCTGCTGAAATTGCTGGTTCGCGCGTGGTTTGCACAAAGGATTATGAAGCGCTTAAAGAATTTGACGCAAATGGTACTGAAAAAGTGCTCGATCCTGTAGATTTCCCTGAAAAAAGCAATGTACTTCAGTGGTATACGGAAGATGGCACGAAGGTGAGTGTGCGTCCTTCAGGTACAGAACCTAAGATTAAGTTCTATATCGAAGTGAAGGGACAGATGCACTGCGCAAAATGCTATCCTGGTGCAGTGGTAGACGCTCAAGAGAAGATTGAAGCTGTACAGAGAAGTTTGGGTCTATAAGATAAGCTGATTCTAAATAAAGTAACAAGCAATACGTCGCGTGTATGTACCGTCTCGTATGGCTTGTTACTTTTTTGTTTTAATTGGAGAAGTATGAACTATTATTTCCTATTTTGTCAAGATGAACTCTTGCTTACGTCCGATGGTCAAGTGCCTCAAGGTGAGATGGCTCCTATTGCGCTAGAGCCTTGGCAGCAGTTGCACCACCTTCCTAATTTAGAAGGCAATGGCTGCTTTACGGCTCGACTAGATGCTCCTGTAATAGCAAATGGATGGCAGATGATGTCGCTGAGAAGTACGTTTGATATACTTCCGGCGCAACTTTATCTTATGGCGGGCAAGGCGAGAGAAATTCTTTATTGGGATCAAAATACGCGCTATTGCGGAGTGTGCGGAGCACCGATGAAATTGCATACCGATATTTCCAAGCGTTGCACGAATTGTGGTAAGGAAGTATGGCCTTCTCTGGCTACGGCTATTATTGTGGCTGTGACACGCAATGATGGACGCGAAATACTACTGGTGCAGAGCAAAAAGTTCAAAAAAGATTATCTTGGTCTTGTTGCGGGATTTGTTGAAACTGGCGAAACACTCGAGGAATGTTTGCGTCGCGAAGTGATGGAAGAAACGCACCTTCGCGTAAAAAATATTCGCTATTTTGCTTCGCAACCATGGCCTTATCCAAGTGGACTGATGGTTGGTTTTACAGCCGAGTATGATGGTGGCGAACTGCAACTTCAGCGTTCCGAACTCAATAAGGGTGGTTGGTATTCTCGCGACAATATGCCCGCTATTCCTGGCGAAGTAAGTCTTGCTCGCCATCTGATTGATTATTGGATGGAGAAGGAATAATAAGTACTTTTCCCCCTTCCCTCCTGATTGCTTTTCTTTTGTTCGTTTTATTTTCAACGCGGGATGCGGTTGCTCCTACTGGTGGCTGAACTCTCTTTGGAGATGCAATAACGTATCAGTTTTGTGGGCGATTGCATCCCGTGTTGGCATTCAGTCATTTTGGGGTAGAAAATATTAGCTATTCTTGAATATGATCCTTTCTTGTATAGCTTTCTCTCATGAACACACAAAAAAACCTGCGGAACACGGTCCCACAGGTTTCAGTTTCTCTCGTTGTTGTAGCGAGTTCGTTTCAGCTATTAGCCAAAACTTCTAGTTGCTTAAAATTAAGCAGCGGGTTCTGCAGCAGTAGTATCTGCAGTAGCAGCAGAAGAATCAGCAGCAGCTGAGTCAGTTGCTACAGAATCAGCAGCGCTATCTACAACTACTGAATCTGAATCAGAAGTAGCAGCTGCGTCAGAAGTTTTGTTACCGCAAGAAGCGAAAGAGATAGCTGCGAAAGCTACGAACATGAAAACTAACTTTTTCATTGTGTCTTTTAAATTTTTAAGTAAAACAATCAATTGCCTTTTTAAAACGATGCAAAGGTACGGACTTTTTCATTCCTTGCAAATGTTTCGCCCTTTTTTTTTGAAAAAACATCGGATATTTAACAATAAGTTGTTGATAAGAGATTGAATGTAAAGAGCACATAGCAAAAAGAATGGCATTATATTGTACTTCTGTGTAAATGCGTTCTCCGTTAGGTGCTCTCTATGGGTAAATGGGGCTTTATTCGTATCTTTTCCGTATCTTTGTGCCCATAAACTTAGTTTTGACTCCTTATATAATAATATATATACTCAAGCATGTCATCTCTCCAATATATGAAGGCTGCCTATCATACTCTGGGTTGCAAACTTAACTTCGCTGAGACCTCTTCCTTGCGAGATCAACTCGAACGCGAAGGCGTGGCCACTGCGCAAAAAGGCGAGAAAGCCGATATTTGTATAGTCAATACCTGTTCGGTTACTGATGTGGCCGACCATAAGTGTCGACAAGCAATTCATCGTTTTACGCGAGAGCATCCAAATGCTTTTGTCGTGGTGATGGGATGCTATGCTCAGCTGAAAGCCGATGAGATAGCCACTTTCCCTGGTGTAGATCTCGTACTCGGCATGGAACAGAAAGGCGATGTATTGAAGTATATAGAGGAACGACTGGTGCAAAAACGTTCGCTTGAGGGCGTAGATGCTTGTCATGAAGCTATAAGCGTGCCTACCAAGGATATTCGTACATTTGTACCTTCATGCTCGCGTGGTGATAGAACTCGTTATTTCCTAAAGGTGCAAGATGGTTGTAATTACTATTGCACATATTGTACTATCCCCATAGCTCGTGGGCGTTCACGCAATGGTAGTATTTCCTCGCTCGTAAAGCAAGCCGAGCAGGTGGCAGCTGAAGGTGGAAAGGAAATTGTACTGACAGGTGTCAATACAGGAGATTTCGGGCGTTCCACGGGTGAGAACTTTCTGCAACTCATCCAAGCACTTGACAAAGTGGAGGGAATAGAACGCTATCGTATCTCAAGTATAGAACCCAATCTGCTCACCGACGAGATTATTGAGCTTTGTGCCCAATCGCGTGCCTTTATGCCTCACTTCCATATTCCCCTTCAATGTGGATCGGATGCCGTACTTAAGTTGATGCATCGCCATTACGACACTGCTCTGTTTGCTCAAAAGATTCAACGCATCAAGGCTTTTATGCCCGATGCTTTTATCGGAGTAGATGTGATAGTGGGTATGCGAGGCGAGACCGATGAGTATTTTGAAGAAGCTTACAACTTTATCTGTGAACTTGATATTTCTCAGTTGCACGTGTTTAGTTATAGCGAACGTCCAGGAACGAAGGCTCTCGAAATTCCCTATGTGGTAAGTCCACAAGTGAAGCACGAACGTAGTCAGCGCTTATTGGAGCTTTCGGAGAAGAAACGCTTGGCCTATTATGAACGATTCGTGGGAATAGAACGTCCCGTATTGTGGGAACATAGTCGTGAGGGTGAACCCCTGCAGGGATTTACCGATAACTATATACGTGTAAGGCAAAACGCATCCAAAGAGGTCGTCGATAATACTATCAGCATGGTGAAGTTGGGTGGCTTTAGTGAAGACAAAGAGTGCTTATTGCAAGATTGAAAAGGTGATGATACGTACAGATAAAATAGCCGTTGTGATTCTCAACTGGAATGGACGTGATATGATGCGCCGTTTCCTTCCTTCCGTGGTACGAAATTCGCGTCCCGAAGGTTTTGTAATCGTGGCAGATAATGGTTCTACCGATGATTCGCTCGATATGCTCTCGGCAGAGTTTCCCGAAGTAACTCAACTTCCGCTTCCTAAGAATTATGGTTTTGCGGAAGGTTACAATCAAGCGCTTCGCCAGATAGATGCTCCTTATTATCTCTTGCTCAACTCCGATGTAGAGGTGGCAGAGGGATGGCTTGGCCCCTTGCGTGAATATATGGATGCACATCCCGAAGTAGCGGTTTGTCAACCCAAATTGCTGAGCCAAACAGACAAGACGCGTTTTGAATATGCGGGCGGAGCAGGTGGCTTCCTTGATCGCTATGGCTATCCTTTCTGTCGAGGCCGAATCTTTGGCGATGTTGAAAAAGATGAGGGACAGTATGACGACGTGCGCTCACTGTTATGGGCCACTGGCGCAGCATTGTTGGTGCGTAAGGATGATTGGGAGCAGAGTGGGGGATTGGATCAGCGATTCTTTGCTCATATGGAGGAGATTGATCTTTGTTGGCGACTTCGCTCGCGAGGTAGAAACATTGTATGTGTGCCACAGAGCACGGCTTATCATGTGGGCGGAGGAACACTCGATGCAGGAAATCCACGCAAGACATTCCTCAACTTCCGCAACAATCTTTTGATGCTCTATAAGAATCTTCCTGAAGATGATTTGTATCCTGTGATGCGCATTCGCACTTGGCTTGATTGGGTGGCGGCTTTAAAGTTCTTAATCACTATGGACTTTGCCAATTTTAAAGCCGTGATAAAAGCTCGTAGGGAATACAAGCGAATGAAGCCCGACTTCGAGCAAGATAGACGAGAGAATATGCAAAAAGCTGTGAATGTAGGACGGGATATCCCCGAGCGAACGAATCAGTGTTTGCTTATGCAGTACTATTTAAGGGGCATTAAAAGATTCAGCGAATTGCACATCTGATAACTTTTATTTAAATTTGCGCACGAAAACGTAAATAATTGAAGAAAGAGCAATACATATTATATATAGTTGTAGCATGCTTCGTGGCTTCGGTCATGAGCGCGTGCCGTTTAGATCGTGGCCTAATTAAGGAAAGCACCGATACTCATGTGAAGTTTGTTCGCTACGATCGCGTGGTCAATGATTATGTAAACACTGGCAATGTAGCACTATGGCAGCGTATGAACATGGAATTTCCTCGCGAAACGCGTGCTTTGATAGAAGATGTACTGAAAATTGGCCCTGTCGACAAGGAGGGAATCGAAGATAGTTTGCGCACTTTTTATACCGACCCCACACTTACGCAGTTGCGTATGGATGTGGCGCGGAGGTTTGAGGATATGTCTATTTACGAGGCCGATATTAACGCAGCTTTCACTCGCTTGCAAAGCGAATGCCCTACTTTTGTAGTGCCTAAGGTATACACGCAAAACTCTGCATTCAACCAAAGCATAGTGGTGGGGGATAGCCTCATCGGTGTAAGCCTTGATAAGTACTTGGGCGCTGACTATCCCGCTTATAGGAAATATTTCTATGAAAATCAGCGTGTTACGATGGAATCTACTCGCATTGTGCAAGATTGCCTTATCTTCTATCTTAATCAGCAATACCCTTTTCTCGATAAGGGGCGTAAGCACACCTTGGGTGAATGGATGGTGCAGCAAGGACGAATCGGATGGGTTGTGTCCCAGCTGACTTGCAAAAAGCCTATAGATGTGGCTGCATGTCAGCCCGCCACCAAGCGTTGGTACACTATGCATGAGCAAGATGTTTGGACTTCTTTGGTTAATCCAACTCTTTGGAATAGCACCGATTCTGTGACACTTCATTCTATTATGATGACGAATGATGCACAACCCTATTTTAAAGACCCTCATTCTCGTGGTGTAGGTCTTTGGATTTCCATGCGCATGATAGAAAGCTATATGGAGCATCATCCGCATGTGAGCATAGACTCTTTGCTTCACCTCAAAGATTGCACACAATTATTACAAGAATGCAAGTATCGAGGTAAGTAGTCAATTCTTGGTATAATAGTTCTCTCTTGGAGTGGACTTCTCTAAGCATCTAGCCGATTGTAATAGATATAACGAAAGAATATTGACATTGGTTGGGGCTATCAAAGGTAACTTGATAAACTTCTACATTTTCTAAACTTTTCAAATAAGCAATAGCTTTCATATAATTGTGGGCTCATTATACTTAATTCCCGTAACATTGGGTGATACTCCCATCGAACAGGTTCTTCCCGCGTATAATAAGGAAATAATTCTTCGAATTCGCCATTTCATAGTGGAGGAGGTGCGCACTGCTCGTCGTTTCCTTAAACAGGTAGATCGCGATATCAATATAGACGAACTTATTTTCTATCCTATGGGGAAGCATGCCGATGCCGCTCTCTTTAGTAAATACTTAGAGCCTTTGCGTAAAGGTGAGTCTATTGGCGTTATCAGCGAGGCAGGCTGTCCTGCAGTGGCTGATCCTGGAGCCGATGTGGTGGCTATTGCGCAGCATGAAGGCTTAAAGGTGGTTCCCCTTGTAGGTCCTTCTTCTATTTTGCTCGCCGTGATGGGGTCGGGATTCAACGGACAGAGTTTTGCCTTCCATGGATATCTTCCCATAGCCCCTTCCGATCGTGCGAAGCGCTTAAAGCAGTTAGAATCCCGTTCTGCTCAAGAACATCAAACTCAGCTATTCATTGAAACTCCCTATCGCAATCACAAGATGATAGCTGATATACTCTCCACTTGTAGCCCTCGTACTCGTCTGTGTATTGCCTCCGGCCTTACCACGGATCGTGAGTTTCTACAATCTCGAACAGTCAAAGAGTGGAAACAACTTCCTCCTCCCGACTTGAATAAGATTCCTACCATATTCGCAATCTATGCAGGGTAAAGCTTTGGTTAAGTTTGCTCTCGATAGAAAATGCCAGAGCTATTTTTTAGTACGTATTTGCATTAAGAAATTCCCACTTAATGTTGCGTTAGCATACTGCGAAAAAGGTTCTTTTAGAAGCATCTAAAAATAAGAAAAGCCTTACCCCTCCTCAAAGGAAATGGGTAAGGCTATTTTATTGAAAGAATAGGAAGTAGGCTTACTTCAACAGTTCTTCTATCTTAGCAGCGGATTCTTCAAGTCCACTAGTGATAATCTTTCCATCGGGACCAACGAGGAGGGTGGCGGGGATACCATTGATACCATATACGCTGCCAGCAACGCAATCCCATCCTTTGAGGTCGGAGAGGTGGTGCCAAGGAAGATCTAATTTCTTTATCGCACCAATCCATGCATTTTTATCACTATCGAATGAAAGGCCGACGATGTCGAATCCCTTTTCTTTGTAAGTATCATAGAGCTTTTTTACTTCAGGCATAGAAGCGCGGCAAGGACCACACCATGAAGCCCAAAAGTCAATAAGCACGTATTTCCCTTTGCCTACATATTCTGATAGCTTGTGTGTCTTTCCGTTGACATCTTGCATCTCAAGGTCAGTAAACATAGTGCCAGGAAGTTGACGTTTCCATCCTTCAATATATTTCTTTATGCGATCCATGATGTGGGTTTGCATATAGGTGGAATTGCCTTCTTCGGCCAATGATATTACGGTCGACTTCTCCATTGATGGAGCTACTTGTGAAAGGAAATAAGCGGGGAATTTCTTGTCCTTGTTTTCTTTGCAGCATTGCTGAGCCAGGTCAATCATTTGGCCATAACAGTCGTCGCGCACTTGCTGAATGCGAGCCATTATGCTGTCGGGAATCTGCTTGCCGCTGTTGCGGTAGCTATAATACTCTTGTGTGGTGGCACGCATCTTTTCGCGAATGGGAGAGAAACGAGCTTCCCACTGTGAGAGACCCTCGTTCTCGGCTGTTCCTGTAGCTTTGTCAGCCTTGAAATCTACGGTTACGTTGCCATCGAGCATGAGGATGAGGCCTTCCTTCTTGTCTGTAATGACAAAAGCAAAAGGGTTCCCTTGTGCATCGCCTTCAAAGTGGAATGTGCCATTCTTCACTTCTACGCTATCGGGAGCTTGACGAGTGCCAAGATGTTCGAGGTAGATTTTCTTTGTGTCGGCAGGTGCTTGACCTGTAACGCTGTATTTCTGTGCCCAAGAGGGTAGGGTGCAGAGGGCGCAGAGGGCTAAGATGTACTTTTTCATGATTTTGTAATGCGTTTGTATTGAGTTGTTTTGTAAATGTGCTAATTTGTTGTATTTAGGCTCCGAAGCGCAGTGGATGTGCAATTATTGCGGGGCGGAGTGTTTGTTTTCAGTGGGCAAAGTTAATCAATGTCGGCCAAAATGCTTACTTTTGCACGCAAAGAATGCGTAATAAAGGCGCACAAATTATAATTTTGCCCACATCTAGGGTAAGGCTTGGACTTAAACAAACAAAACTTTCAACAAATGGAAAAAAGCGACAGCGTTGTAATCATTCCTACTTACAACGAGAAAGAAAACATAGAACACATCATTCGTGCGGTGTTAGGTCGTGAAGAACATGCATTTCACATTCTTGTGATTGATGATGGCTCTCCCGATGGAACGGCAGATATCGTCAAGCGATTGATGGCTGATGAATTTAAGCATGAAGTTCACCTCATTCAGCGTAGCGGAAAGCTTGGCCTTGGTACGGCATACATCACGGGTTTTAAGTGGGCTATTGAACATGGATATGATTATATCTTTGAGATGGATGCCGACTTTAGTCATGCACCTAAAGATTTGCCCCGCCTTTACAATGCATGTGCCAAGGATGGTTATGATGTGGCAGTAGGATCTCGCTATGTAAGCGGTGTCAATGTAGTCAATTGGCCTATGGGACGTGTGCTCATGAGCTACTATGCTTCTAAGTATGTGCGCACGGTAACAGGAGTGCCTCTTCACGATACGACTGCGGGCTTCGTCTGCTATCGTCGTAAAGTACTTGAGACAATCAATCTCGATGCTATTCGTTTCAAAGGATATGCTTTCCAGATAGAAATGAAGTTTACTGCCTATAAATTGGGCTTTAAGATTAAGGAAGTACCCGTCATCTTTGTCAATCGTGAACTCGGTACGAGCAAGATGAGTGGTGGTATCTTTGGTGAAGCCCTCTTTGGCGTGATGCGTCTGCGTTGGGCTGCCATGACGGGCAAGATTAAGCCTGCCAAGTAATACTTTCTAAAACCGAAAACTCGTAACTGGCAATTCTTTCATGTGAATTGCCTCACATAATAGAAGCATGCATTTTCGTATACAAATCAAGAATGCAACCATCGTCAATGAAGACCGCAGTTTTATAGGCTCGCTCGTAATAGACGATGACCGTATAGACGAAGTAATAGAAGGTCAAGATGCAGAATCGTCCATTCCCGTAGACGAGACTATCAATGGTGAAGGATGCTATTTGCTGCCTGGTGTGATAGATGACCATGTTCATTTTCGCGATCCAGGTTTGACCCAGAAGGGCGATTTTAGTTCAGAAAGCCGTGCAGCAGCGGCAGGCGGTGTAACCACTGTGTTTGATATGCCCAATTGCATACCGCAGACCACGACAGAACAAGCCTTTGAAGAAAAGTGGCAGATAGCAGCCTCAAAGAGCGTAGTCAATTACGGCCTGTTCTTTGGTGCAACAGCGGGCAATGCCTATGAATTGGGAAAACTCAATCCGCGCAAGGTGGCAGGAGTGAAACTTTTCATGGGATCGTCTACGGGCAATATGCTTGTAGACAATGAGCGCGCGTTGAAAGCCATATTCGAGACAGCTAAGCTTCCCGTAATGGCACATTGCGAACGCACCGATATCATCAATGAGAATATGAAGCGTGCGCAAGCTCTCTATGGTTCTGACCCTTCGGTGGAGCACCATCCAGAGATAAGAAGCGCTGAGGCTTGTTATGAATCAACGAAGCAAGCCATCTCTTTGGCTCGCGAAGCAGAAGCCAGACTGCACGTGGCTCATATATCAACGGCTCGAGAGTTAGACCTATTCCAACCCAATGACGCTAAGATTACAGCCGAGGCTTGCGTAGGTCATCTTATGTTTTGTGATGAGGACTATGCTCGTTTGGGTAGTCGCATCAAAGTCAATCCCTCTATTAAGACACGTGCTGATCGTGATGCTCTCCGAGCAGCTCTTACTGATGGCAGAATCCGTACGATTGGTACAGATCATGCTCCGCATCGTATGATCGACAAGGCGGGAGGTTGTGCAGTAGCCGCTTCGGGCATGCCTATTATCCAGTTCTCACTCGTGTCGATGCTTGAGTTGGTCGATAAGGGAGTGCTAAGCATAGAGCGTCTAGTTCGCTTGATGTGTCACAATCCTGCAGATCTTCTTCAGATCGAAAGCCGTGGATATCTGCGCGAAGGCTACAAAGCAGATGTTGTCATGGTACGTCCGCAAGTGCCTTGGACGCTTACGCCCAATCGCATACAGAGTAAGTGCAATTGGAGTCCGCTTGAAGGACACGTGTTTCATTGGCGTGTAGAGCGTACCTTCTGCAATGGCTTCCCCATCTTCAATAGAGGGCACATCACAGATGAAAACTTCCGTGGTTTGCCCGTATGCTACGATCGTTAAATTAGAATTTTGCCCATTATGATATACAAACTATATCAACTCTTTATAGCTTTGCCCATTATCCTCGTGGCAACAGTCATTACGGCATTGGTCACAATTATTGGTGGTTTGTTCAATGCTCATGTGTTTGGCTATTATCCTGGCATGGTATGGTCGCGCTTAGTGTGCAGAGTCTTGTTGCTTCCCATCCATGTGGAAGGGCGTGAGAATATAGACCATCATCAGAGCTACGTATTTGTGGCGAATCATCAAGGCCCAATGGATATTTTCTTGATTTATGGCTATCTAGGCCGCAACTTTAAGTGGATGATGAAGAAGGCACTCCGCAAGATGCCTCTCGTGGGCTATGCTTGTGAAAGGGCTCGTCACATCTTCGTAGACAAGTCAAGTCCGAAAGCCATTAAGCATACCATAGAGCAGGGCAGAGCAACTTTGCAAGGTGGCACTTCACTCGTGGTATTCCCAGAGGGCGCTCGTACGTTTACGGGGCACATGGGAGTTTTCCGTAAGGGAGCTTTTGTTTTGGCAGATGAATTGCAACTCCCAGTGGTGCCTATCACGATAGATGGTTCTTTCGATGTATTAACTCGCATGGCTGGCATCAACTTTGTTCATCATCATTCCATGCGTTTGGTCATTCACAAACCAATTTTCCCCGCTTCGCATAGCGCAGAGGATCTTAAGCAGACTATGCAGCAATCATACGACGTTATTATGTCTGCTCTCCCTGAGAAATATCAAGGGTATGTGAAGAATGATGACCAGTAGCACGGCAAGCCGTGCAAGTTTGGAGTTTTAAGGTTATGAGGTTATAAAGTTACCTTGACTGCTGAATAGGGCAGACGATTGGGGCTTTATGACCTCATAATTATTTTGAAAAGGTTGTCGTTTATTCTGATACATACTTTATAACCTCATAATTGTTTTGAAAAGGTTGTCGTTTATTCTGATACATACTTTATAACCTTATAACCTCGTATGTGAAGAATGATGACTAGTAGCACGGCAAGCCGTGCAAGTTTGGAGTTTTAAGGTTATGAGGTTATAAAGTTATTTAAGTTTCGGATTTAGTATGGACGGGCTGAGTATCCTTACTGAAGCGTGCCACGAATGTGGCCTTTTCATTGCTCGATGAGCATTTTTGGCTTTACCGGACGGCAGTGGTAGAGCTGCCGCTGCCGTCCGGTAGAGCTACCGCTGCCGTCCGGTAAAGCTACCACTGCCGTCCGGTAGAGCAATGAATGATGGTTTACATATGGCAGAGAGTAAATCTGCGGATGGCAAAATCAGGGGGAGTAAATAGAAACAAACGGTTTTTGTAAAAAGCAGATGAGGAGAAGAAGCAAATAAGAATGCTTGCAAAGCGGTGCTTATTATATTAAGTTTCAGCCCGCTCATACTAAATCCGAAACTTAAATAAAGTTACCTTGACTGCTGAATAGGGCAGACGATTGGGACTTATGACCTCATAATTGTTTTGAAATGGTTGTCGCTTATTCTGATACATACTTTATAACCTTATAACCTCAAAACTCAAAACTTTCACGGCTTGCCGTGCTTATAACCTAAAAACTCAAAACTTTCACGTCTTGCCGTGCTTATAACCTCAAAACTCTAAACTTGCACGGCTTGTCGTGAAAACTTGCTCATTTCTTTTGTTGTTGTGCAAAATATTTGTACTTTTGCCGCCGTTTAGAACAATGAAAAGGAAAATAATGAGAAAATCAATCCTAACAGCCGCGCTTGCATTGAGCGCCGCTACAGCTGCTCAAGCCGGTGGCTATCTGACCAACACTAATCAGAGCGTAAGTTTCTTGCGCAATCCTGCCCGCGATGCAGCCATTGCCGTGGATGGTGCTTATTTCAATCCCGCAGGCTTGGGATTCCTCTCGCAGGGCTGGCATTTAGGCTTTGACTTGCAAAGTGCTTATCAGACACGTACGGATGCAACCGTATTTGCTCCCTTTGCCTTGGGTACGGTCAATGGTGTGCAGAATAGCAATGATGGCTACAAAAGTTTTGAAGGTAAGGCTAAAGCTCCTGTGATTCCTTCGTTCGATCTTACACGTGTCGGTGAACGCTGGTTTGCCTCTTTCCATTTCGGCATCACTGGTGGCGGTGGTAAGTGTAAATTCTCTGATGGTCTTCCCTCATTCGAAAGTCAAGTGGCCATGCTTCCTGTGCTAGTAGGCGCTATAGCTCCAGGTTCAGTAAGTGGCTATAGCATGGATACTCACATGCAAGGTCGTCAGTATTATTTTGGTGGACAGTTTGGCGTGGGTTATAAAATCACGCCCAACTTCAACGTTAGTGTAGGCGGTCGTGTAATCTATGCACAATGTAACTACTATGGATATGTACGAAATATCAGCGTAGACGTGGTTACTCCCGCTGGAACCATCAATATGCCTGCAACTACTTTATTTGAGAATAAGAATATGCCCGACTTTGCTTCGCTCGTTACCGACAAGGAACTCAACTGCGACCAGTCTGGGTGGGGATTTACTCCTATCATCAGTGCCGATTGGAAAATTGGAAAGGTGAATCTTGCTGCTAAGTATGAGTTTAAGACTCGCTTGCGCTTGAAGAATCAAACTGGTGTAAATACGAGTGGACTCTCAGAATATGATGATGCTAAGAAGGTGAAGGCTGACATACCCGCCATCCTTGCACTCGGCGTACGTTATGAGGTGCTTCCTTCCGTACGTCTACATGGTGGTTTTCACTACTATTTCGACAAGCAAGCTACTCAACATGAGAATCGTCACAATTATCTAAAGAATGGTGGCTGGGAAGTATTGGCAGGTGCTGAGGTTGACGTGGCTAAGCGTTGGACGGTGAGCGCAGGTTGGCAAACTACCAACTATGGCTTGGGTAAAGATAGTAAGTTTATTAGCGATATGAGCTTCGTTACCAACTCTAACTCGTTCGGTCTAGGTGCTCGTTTCCAACTTCGTAAGAAGGTGGCGCTTAATATGGCCTATTTTAAGACATTCTATAAGCATTATGAGCGTGAGCATCAAGACTTCTACAATCTGAAGGGAGGCTTTGCTGGTAAACTGACTGATGTTACCACTCAACTCTCAGAGGGTGCAGCTCAGATCGGTCAAGCATTGGCCAATCCCAATTTGCCTGAAGCACAGAGAGCCGTGCTTCAAAATCGCTTGGGTCAGATTCAGACAGAAGCAGGCGCTGTACAGCAGATTGCAACAGGTTTAGCTCATTATTCTACAGCAGGTCGTGATAACTTCCACCGTACGAACGATGTATTCGGTCTCGGTCTTGAAATCGACTTCTAAGAGCTTATAGGAATTACATAGAAAGAGGCAACATCTTACGAAAAGTAATATACTTATCGAAGGATGTTGCCTCTCTTTTTGTGTTATATTCTCAAATAGTTATTCTTGTTACTTCCACGTTTTACTCATGCACATCGCGAAATGTAGACGCTGGCAGATTAGCAGTTGTTTCATGATAAAGAATATAGTATAAGGGGAAGAATTTGTTCGTCAGTCTGCCGATACCAAGTCGCTGTTGCAGTTCCACTCTTGAGGTAGCTCGTTGAATTCGCAACGTCTTACTTCTGCATTCTCCATGCGAGGAATGTCGCGAGTCTCCACACCTTTTAGTACGGCTTGTATGGCTCGGTTGAACAGACCATGGCCTACGGCTATAATTGTCTGTCCTTCGTAATGCTCTTTGACGAAACTTAGAAATCGACGAGCGCGCTGAAACATGGCTTCTACGCTCTCTGCATCGTCTGGCAGTTGCTCTTGTTGAGCACGAATTACGGGCTTGCCTGTGAAACTGCCCCAATCCCTTTCGCGCAGCAATGGACATGGTGCAAAGGGGATGCATAGTTGCTTGTTGATAATCTCGGCTGTATCGACCGTACGTTTCAAATCGCTATAGAGCATGAGGTCGGGGTGAACGTTCATCTCCTTTAAGTGTTTGCCACAGGCTTCAGCTTGTTCGCGTCCTAACGCGGTAAGATGTCCTGGCATATGGCCTTGGAGAATTTGTTTTTGGTTTTCTTCGGTCTCACCGTGACGGACCAGGTAAATCGTTGTCATGCGTGCAAAGATGCAAATAATCAATCAATTCACCAAAGCAAGCTCTATAATTTTGGCGTACGCCTACATCTTGCCCAGATTCCACGCGCCTAAAACAATATATCTTTGTTTGCTACAGAATACTCGATTAGAATTGTTAACTTTGCACAACTTATTACTCAATTAAAATACAGCGTACAACAAGTGTATATAGGAATAGCAGGAAATATTGGTTGTGGAAAGACAACACTGACAAAGATGCTTGCCGAGCACTACCAATGGGAACCCCGATATGAGGCGGTGGTAGATAATCCCTACATGGACGACTACTATAAAGATTTGCAGAGGTGGTCATTTCCCATGGAGGTGTTTTTCTTGAAAGAACGCTTCAAGGATGCTCTCGAAATTTCCAAGTCGGAACATATCGTGATTCAGGATCGTACGCTCTATGAGGGAGTGTTCGTATTCACGGCTAACAATTATGAGCAAGGCAACTTGAGTGATCGCGACTTTGAGACGTACATGGAACTCTATGAGATTATGACAGAGGAGGTCAAACTTCCCGACCTTATGATCTACCTCAAGGCTTCCGTACCTCATCTTGTGGAAAATATCCAAAAGCGTGGACGTGCTTGTGAACAGAATATACCTATCGAATATTTACAAGGTTTGAACAGCAGATACGAGGACTTCATTCTTAATAAGTACAAAGGAAAAGTCCTGATACTTGATGTGGATAAGCTCGATTACAAAATGCGGTCTGAGGATTTCCTCTTTATTACAAATAAAATAGACGCAATTATTTCCACGGATCTCACCAATACAAAATAAAAGAAACATACAATGCATATAGCAGTAGCAGGTAACATCGGTAGTGGCAAGACCACACTGACAAAGATGTTGGCAAAACGATATAACTGGTCTCCTCGTTTTGAACCCGTAGAACATAATCCTTATCTCGACGATTTCTATCACGATATGTCGAGATGGTCGTTCAATCTGCAAATTTACTTTCTCAACAAGCGTTTTAAGGAAGTAGTAGAAATTAGCCAAAGCAACAAAGATATCATTCAAGATCGTACTATCTTTGAGGATGCCTGCATATTTGCGCCCAATCTGCACGGACAGGGATATATGTCCGACCGCGATTTCAATAACTACTCTGATTTGTTCGACACGATGATGACTCTTGTAGAGTTACCCGACTTGATGATTTACATTCGTTCTACTATTCCCAATCTCATTAGTCAAATTGACAAACGTGGTCGTGAATGCGAACAAGCAATTCGTGTCGATTATCTTACGGGATTGAATGGGAGATATGAAGAGTGGATTAAGGGGTATAAAGGCAATCTAATAATAGTAGATGGCGATACGCAAAAATTTGAGTCTGATCCTGAGGCATTTAAACGCATAACGGATAGCATCGATGCAAAGCTTGCTCGGACTATCAAATAAAACAATATAAATCGTGCTTTGCGCGTGATTGAACGTATAATGGTCATTAATTGAACATTGTTTAATCATTAATATTCTTTTAGGCAGAATTGATACTCATTCAAGTTTAATTCTGTATGAAGCGCAGTATTAATGATAAATCAATGTTCAATTAATGACCATTGATGTTTAAAAACGTTCGAAAAGCAAAAAAGGCTGTTGCTTTTAAATCATGCGTTTACGATGGTATGCACTTCGGAATGATTAGCATGACTCATCAATGTAGGCTTAGAAACGGCAGAATGATATGTATTCGGCACGATGCACAGCAAAAAGACTTATTTCTGTACTTAAAAAAGAAGTTTGCTCTTTTATACACGAAAAATCTCGCATAATGCTAAATAAAATTGGCAATATGTGGAAAAATGAACGTTTTATGCTTTTTCTTTGAGAATTTTGTCGTGCAAAGTATGGTTTTGATAAGAAAAAGTTATATCTTTGCAGCATCGAAAGAGAAAAAGGAGTAGAAAAGGCTGAAAAAGCTTACTCAATGCATCTCAGAATCGATATAAAAGTACAATACAGAAACGATATGCGCCAAACAATAGAATTCACCAAAATGCATGGAGCGGGCAATGACTACATTTATGTCAATACCCTAAAATATCCTATAGCCAATCCCGAAGAAGTTTCGCGCTTGTGGAGCGATCGTCATAAGGGTATCGGTGGTGATGGCCTTGTGTTGATAGGGCAGGGAGCTGATGGTGCAGATTTCTCAATGCGCATCTTTAATAATGATGGTTCTGAAGCCCGCATGTGTGGCAATGCTTCACGCTGCATCGGTAAGTATCTTTATGAATACGGACTCACGAAGCAGACGGAGATTAAACTTTCTACGCTGTCGGGCATTAAGATATTGAATCTCCATGTGTCGGCAGATGGACAGGTGGAGAGTGTCACTGTGGACATGGATAAGCCCCGCTTGGCTGTCCCTTCTCAGATGGCTACTCCTGATGGCTCACTCACAGAGGGCGCTGTCGTCGCTACAGATGGCAAAAGCTATACGGGCACGTTCGTATCGATGGGTAACCCTCACTTTGTAGTGTTCGTAGATGATGCTGAGACGTTTGATGTGGCGGGTGTTGGTCCTACGCTAGAATTTGCTAAGGCGTTTCCTGAACGTTGCAATATAGAGTTCGCAACGCTCTTGGCTGACGGAAGCATACGTATGCGAGTGTGGGAACGCGGCTCTGGTATCACGATGGCTTGTGGCACAGGTGCCTGTGCTACCGCAGTGGCAGCAGCGCTTACTCATCGTACAGGACGAAGCGTCGATATTCACATGGACGGAGGAACGCTTCATATAGAATGGTGTGAGAGCAATGGTAGAGTACTAATGACAGGTCCGGCTACCAAAGTGTTTGACGGACGAATTGATATAGACAACTAAATGCAGAGAGTTAGAAGAAGGACTTGTACGAACAAGCAACGTTGATAAAAGTCTTGCTTCTAGCTCTCTGACACTTTAAGGTCTCATGCAAGGCACGCTTCCCATACGAAACGCGTAAGGTTATGAGGCATAAAATATACTGACACACAAATACATCAATCAAATCTTTTGCACGATGATTACGCTGAACGAGAATTTCTTGAAATTACAGAAGAATTATCTTTTTGCAGATATAGCCCAGAAAGTGGCCGCCTATAAAGAGGCACATCCCGAGGCTCCCATCATTCGTTTAGGTATTGGCGATGTGACTCGTCCGCTTTGTCCGGCTGTGATTGAAGCGCTTCATAAAGCTGTGGATGAGATGGGTAGCACCGATACGTTCCGCGGGTATGGCCCTGAGCATGGTTATGAATTTCTGCGTAAGGCCATCGTGGAGAATGATTTTGCTCCGCGTGGCATCCAACTTGATGAAGATGAAATCTTTATTAACGATGGTGCAAAGAGCGATACAGGTAACTTTGGCGATATCCTTGGTACAGACAATAGCATCTGCGTGACCGACCCCATTTATCCTGTATATATCGACTCCAACGTGATGGGCGGACGTGCAGGAGAAGTTGAAAATGGGAGTTGGAGCAAAGTGACCTACTGCCCTTGTACTGCTGCCAATGATTTCACACCTCAGCTCCCCGATCATGCCACCGACATGATTTATCTCTGTTATCCCAACAATCCTACGGGAACTACATTAAGTAAAGCAGAACTCGAGAAGTGGGTGGAATATGCATTGAAAAATAAAAGCCTTTTGCTCTACGATGCAGCCTATGAAGCTTACATCACACGTGAAGGCATTCCTCATTCCATTTACGAGATAGAGGGAGCTAAGCGATGCGCAGTAGAGTTTCACTCCTATTCCAAAACAGCTGGCTTCACGGGCTTGCGTTGTGGCTACACTGTGGTTCCTAAAGAACTCAAGGTGCGCAGCAAAAGTGGCGAAGAAGTGCAACTCAATCAGCTATGGAATCGCCGTCAATGTACTAAGTTTAATGGTACGGCTTACATTGTGCAACGTGCTGCCGAAGCCATTTATTCAGAGGAAGGCAAAAAGCAAGTGCGCGAAACCATTGACTATTACATGACCAATGCACGTATTATGCGTGAGGCCTTGACAGAAGTAGGCTTGAAGGTGTATGGTGGCGTAGATGCTCCTTATATCTGGCTTCAGACGCCCGATGGCGTGGGCAGTTGGGAATTTTTCGAACAACTTCTCACTCAAATCAACGTTGTCAGCACTCCGGGCGTGGGCTTCGGTCCTGCGGGCGAAGGATACATTCGCCTTACTGCTTTTGGCAAACGCGAGGATTGCGAGGAAGCTATGCGTCGACTCAAGAAGTGGATGAAGAAGTAGAATGAGAATTTTATGAGTTTGATGAGTTTATAAGTCAAGAGATTATATCTAGCAAAAGAAACTTTATAACCTCGTAACCCTAAAACTCCAAACTTCTTCTATAAATTTCAATAAAGTAGTAACACAAAACTAACTATAACAAATAGGGTTCGGGCTCGAAACTAAGCTCCGTAGCGCGGCGAGGGCATGCATCCCTATATATATATTCCTTATCAATTAACCCCTTACTAAAATGAGCACCCTTCGTTTTAAAGTTGTGGAAGAAGCGTTTAAGAAGCGTCCACTCGAGGTAAAAGCTCCTCAGGAGCGTCCGTCTGAATATTTTGGCAAGTATGTGTTCAATCAGGAGAAGATGTTCAAATATCTTCCGTTGAAGACTTACCAGCAGCTCCGCGAGGTAATCGAAAAAGGCACACCGCTGCCTCTGTCTGTAGCCAACGACGTGGCTAAGGGCATGAAGCAATGGGCCATGGAAATGGGTGTGACCCATTGTACTCACTGGTTTCAGCCCCTTACAGAAGGTACTGCCGAGAAGCACGATGCTTTTGTAGAGCACGACTTCAAGGGCGGCATGGTAGAGGACTTCTCAGGTAAGGAATTGGTACAGCAAGAGCCCGATGCCTCTTCATTCCCCAATGGTGGTATTCGTTCTACATTCGAAGCTCGTGGCTACTCTGCTTGGGATCCTGCATCTCCTGTGTTTATCGTGGGCGACACGTTGATGATTCCTACCATCTTCGTAAGCTACACGGGCGAAGCACTCGACTATAAAGCTCCGCTGAAGAAGGCCCTCGCTGCTGTGGACAAAGCTGCTACTGCGGTATGCCACTATTTCGATCCTAGTGTGACCCGCGTTACTGCTAATCTTGGCTGGGAGCAAGAATACTTCCTCGTGGACGAAGGTCTTTATGCCGCACGTCCCGACCTATTGCTCACTGGACGTACGCTGATGGGACATGATTCGGCAAAGAATCAGCAGATGGACGACCACTACTTCGGTGCCATCCCCGAACGTGTACAGGAGTTTATGCGCGACCTCGAAATTCAGGCTCTCGAATTGGGCATTCCTTGTAAAACTCGTCACAATGAGGTTGCTCCCAACCAGTTTGAATTGGCTCCAATCTTCGAAGAGTGCAATTTGGCTGTCGACCACAATATGCTTATCATGTCGCTCATGCGCAAGATTGCTCGTAAGCATGGCTTCCGTTGCTTGCTCCATGAAAAGCCTTTCGCTGGTATCAATGGTTCGGGTAAGCACGAAAACTGGAGCCTTACCACCGATACAGGAACTTTGCTCCATGGTCCTGGCAAGACTCCTGAAGAGAACCTTCGCTTCCTCGTGTTTATCGTTGAGACATTGATGGGTGTGTACAAGCACAATGGCTTGCTCAAGGCTTCTATCATGAGCGCCACGAATGCTCACCGTTTGGGTGCCAACGAAGCTCCTCCTGCAATTATCTCAAGTTTCCTTGGTAAGCAACTCAGCGAATTTCTTGAGAAAGTGGAGAATTCTACAAACGATGAACTCTTCACCCTTGAAGGTAAGCATGGTGTACAGCTCGATATTCCGCAGATTCCCGAGTTGATGATTGATAATACAGATCGTAATCGTACTAGTCCATTCGCCTTTACAGGCAATCGCTTTGAGTTCCGTGCTGTAGGTTCTGTTGCCAACTGTGCTAGTGCCATGATTGTGCTCAACACAGCCGTGGCCGAAGCTTTGGTTAATTTCAAGACTCGCGTGGATGCACTCATCGAAAAGGGTGAAGGTAAGATTACTGCTATCCTTGAGGTGCTCCGTCAGGACATCAAGACTTGTAAGCCCATCCACTTTGATGGTAATGGCTATAGCGATGAATGGAAGGAAGAGGCTAAACGCCGCGGATTGGACTGCGAAACGTCTTGCCCCGTTATCTTCGATCGTTATCTCGATGAAGATAGCATTAAGATGTTCACCGACATGCACGTGATGACGAAGCCCGAACTCGAAGCTCGCAATGAGATTAAATGGGAAACGTATCAGAAGAAGATTCAGATTGAAGCTCGTGTGCTCGGCGATCTCTGTATGAACCATATCATTCCAGTGGCCACAAAGTATCAGAGCGAATTGGTGGACAATGTGCATAAGATTCAGGAAGCTTTCTCTGATTCTGCTACAGTAAAACGTCTTACAGCTTACAATATCGATCTTATTGAGAAGATCAATAAGCACGTGAGCTTCGTAGCTGAAAATGTAGAGGCTATGGTAGAAAAGCGTAAGGTGGTCAATAAGATTGAGGATATTCGCACCTTGGCTGTTGCCTACCATGATGAGATAGCTCCTTACTTTGATTCTATCCGCTACCACATCGACAAACTCGAACTTATTGTGGAGGATGAGATGTGGACGCTTCCTAAGTATCGCGAACTCCTCTTTATCAGATAAGAGGAAGAGAGTTGAATAAGTTTAAAAGGATGTACTGCTCATTTATAAGGTGTATTCTTAGCTATTAAACTCTTAAAATTCTCGCAACCATTTTTCGTAACTGTGCAAAATCCCCCGCTTCATTATTAAATGTGAAGCGGGGGATTTTGCATAGTTACGGAACAAGAAACATCCTATTCTTTCTTTTCCAAAGCTCGCCATACGTAGGCAATGTAAGCCAGAACGAAGGGAATGATCAAACTCACAATAGCCATCGTCCGCAGCGTAATTTCGCTCGAACTGCTGTTGGCAAGGCAAAGTGATGACTGAGGAGAAGTGAGTGAAGGGTAGTAGGCCGTATCGTTGAGTCCGGCAATGAGCAGAAGCGCCCATACGGCTAAAATCGTGCCGATTGATGCGGGCCAAATGCTGTTCTTACTCTTTGCAAAGAAGCATGCTTGGCTTATACCACATAGCACACCGACTACGCCTAGTAAGAACATGCCGCTCACTAGAGGAAGTTTCAAGAAGTTGTGTAGATATTTATGATTTTCAATCACGAATGTCTGTGTGACTTCTTGATAGGTTAATCCATCAATTGTGAGCAAATAGCCGATGAAAGCTACGAATAAAATCAAGAAAGGTAAGGCTTCGATAATCACTTGGTGGCGCAAGCGGAGAAGCAAGGCTTCATCCTCTGTACGATTAATCAGATAGAGCGACCCCAGCACACGGGCAAGGAAGAATACCGCCAATCCTAGCACCCAGTTCCATGGTTGAGCCAAGGCTTCCAATCCATGCCAAGCGCTGTCCCATTGGCTGATGACGGGCGACGCTAGTGCTGCATTGGCATTTCCCATTGCTGCATGACTCACGGAGAATGCAGAACCTGTGAAGAACGTGCCCACTGCGGCTCCTAGTACGAAGGGACCGACGAAACCATTGAACACAAGAAAGGCTTGATAGGTGCGAGTACCTAACAAATTGTGGGGCTTGTCTTGATATTCATAGGCCACAGCTTGCAATACGAAACTCACAAGGATGAGCATCCATATCCAATAAGCTCCGCCAAAACTAGTGCTATAGAACAGAGGGAAAGAAGCAAAGAATGCTCCGCCAAAGGTGACGAGCGTAGTAAACGTAAGTTCCCATTTCCGTCCCGTGGTGCGGACAATGAGTTGGCGCTCTTTGGCATTATGCCCAATGCGGAAAAGCAAAGAGTTGGCTCCTTGCACAAACATGAGAAACACCAAGAGGGCACCTAGCAGGGAGACGAGTACCCACCAATATTGTTGAAGAAATGCATAGGTTATCATGATAGTGAAGAAATGTAAGGTTAGTTGTCGTTATGAGAAGCGATGGCCTTGCACAGAATGCGCACCTCAGCAATGAGTAATAGGGTGAACAGGGCAAGGAACAAGAAGAAAGTGATCATTACCTGCGATGGGCTAAGCTGTGATACAGCCACTCCTACAGGCAGCAGATCCTGAATGGCCCATGGCTGGCGGCCAACTTCTGCAACAATCCATCCTGCTTGACCAGCTATATAGACCATCGGGATGGAAACAATGCCCGCCCATAACAACCAACGCGGATAGCGGAATGAAGAATTGCGCGAGGTCCATACCATTGTCACCATGAGCAGCAATAAGAACGAACCAAAGCCCACCATAAGGCGGAACGACCAATAAACGATGTCCACAGGAGGCACTAATTCTGTCTTGTCCTTCAAGTAGCCATAGCCCATGTAAGCTTGGTATTGTTGCAACGTATCGAGTGCCTGTTGGGCCGCTTGGGATTGTTTGTCATGCGTCTCGCGATATTGGCCAAAGGCTTGAATAGCCTTTTGTCCACGCGCCATCTTCTCTTCGGCCGAAGGCATACGTGTACCGTCGGGCAAGGTATATCCGTTGAGTAAATCTTGGATTCCTGGCACGTAGCCTTGGGTATCGTGAGTGGCAAGGATGGAAAGCACGTTGGGCACTTCTACGCCCGGCACAATGCTGAAAGCTGCACCTTTTCCGCCTTGTTGCAGACCTTCTGCGGCAGCAAGTTTCATCGGTTGTTCGCGAGCCATTGTAATGCCGCTTTGGTCGCCAGTGCCCATCACCACAAGGGTGGCAATGATTCCCGTTAATGCCGCCACTTTAATGGACTTGCGAGCCAAGAGCTCATTGCGCTTGTGCAATAAAAACCAACAACTCACACCAATCACGAACACAGCCCCCGTCATCCATCCGCTCGAAACGGTGTGGAAGAACTTCACCACTGCGGTGGGCGAAAAAGCAACGGCTAGAAAATCAGTCATCTCGTTGCGCACGGTGTCGGGATTGAATGTCATACCGACGGGATGTTGCATCCACGAATTAGCTACAAGAATCCACCATGCCGAGAGTGTAGCTCCTAACCCCGTGAGCCAAGTGGAAGTTAAGTGGAATCCTCGGCTCACCTTGTTCCATCCAAAGAACATTACGGCTATAAACGTAGCTTCCATAAAGAAAGCCACAATGCCTTCGATGGCCAACGGCGCACCAAAGATATCGCCCACATACCAAGAGTAGTTACTCCAATTCGTGCCAAATTCAAACTCTAGAATCAATCCTGTGGCCACGCCAATGGCGAAGTTAATGCCGAAGAGTTTCATCCAGAATTGTGTGGCGCGTTTCCAAAACTCGTCCTTCTTCATATAGAAGAGCGTCTCCATAATCCCCACGATAAGTGCTAGTCCCAACGTGAGGGGTACAAACAGCCAATGATAGCAAGCCGTTAGTGCAAATTGTGCTCGCGACCAGTCTATCGTAGCGGCATCAAGTGCAGTGAGAAATGTAGTCATAAGGGATATTGCATTTAAGATTAGTGTTTCTCTGAGAATAAGGGGAGGGGAGGAGTATTCCTATAATATAAAAATACTTTTACAAGTAAGCCTATCGACCATGTTCTAGCTGTTGCCCCACGCATTCTATCTTCTGTGTATCATTCATCCCGCTCATGGCAGGTTTGAAGAAAAACACGCGCAACACCACGAACATCACAAACAGCTTGAGCAGAATAATCACCCAAAGCGTTCTGCCCCAAGTCATCTGTCGAAATCCGTCGCAATAGAACCGCCACACATCGGCAATGTATGTCCTTATTCTTTCCATGCAGCAAATATACGGTTGCTTTGTAATGATTACAAATAAAGAATCTATCTATTTTCGAGAAAGATGTTGCAGAACATAAAAGAGCGCTGCTTTATAGCTAAGAACTTTGAGAGTAGTTGGTTATAAAAAAGCCTATTCCGTAGTTTGCATTCTGATAAGACATTCTTCTCAGTCCTTATACCTTATAATAGGGAAAGATTAGCTTCTCACGAGGGTAAACTCTACTTTGCAGAATAGCTGGAGCAGAGCCAGCTTTTGTAAAAACTTAGCATTTGCTTTGCAATTTTAGTGATAAACCTTTATCTTTGTCACTGAATCCACGCCGAGGGTTTTCAATGAATGTCTGGGCTTGGGTTTCATATATAGAAAGGCGTTTATTTGCGCTTTGTTCTGAACGTGACCGAACTTCGCAACTTCATCCCCGTTAGGAACATTGCAACGATAGATGCCCATGGGTATGCATACTTATTATAGGTATGATAGCCCTTATTGTATTCGTGCCACTTGTGGCGCGGATACTTTGGGTGTATTGTATTCTATAAGCCGCATATCGGCGTGGGTTTCTCAACGTTGCTTGTCCTCGGGGAAAGGTAATGCGAAGACCTGGTTACGTGGGACGAGTAACGGATACAGACTCCCACGCTTTTTTGTATATAGACGTGAACATTCATTTATTACCAATGCGAAAGTCGGGGAGTGGCTGGAGTGAAAAAAATTGTGTTTATGGGATTTTCAGCAAGAGATTCTGTACGTGCAGAGATTATGGATACCTTAAATGTCCTAAATGATATTTTACACCATTACCCTCAATTGTATGATGAGTGGCAGAAGAAAACGGATGAAGAGCTTAAAAAAGTAGCAAGAGATTTTTCTGACGGTGATTCTGACGTGGAGAGAAGTATTTACCATTCTGAATCCGCGGCTTTTGAGAATGCAGAAGAAATGAAAGCTCGTTTTTACAATGCCATCTTTTTAATAACTTATGGGCATGTAGAAAGTTGTTTGAAGTATATGACTGATGAGGTGCCTTCAAAGCATACTGGAAATAATTCTTACTTGGAAAAGTATAAGAATGAGATTTTGGGAAAAGTAGGGGCAGAAATGCCAAAGGATGTGTCTGCTGCTTATTCATTTTTTAATGAAGGGGTACGTCCTCTTAGGAATAAGTTTGCTCATAATGGCGTAAGGCAAAAGAAACCTTGTTTCAACAAATCTGATGAACTTGAGTTAGAGCATATAAAAAAATATTTTCCATCAGTTTGGGATGATGAAGGATATTTGTGTGTTGACTCCAATATGGTTTCAAAAAGTTTGCAAGAAGCTACAATCCTCTTGGATTTCTTTTGCAATATTACAGGACACGAAGTGAAATATTCAAATATAGCTCAACAATGAAAAGAATAATCTTATTTATATTTCCTATTATATATTCTTTGTATTCATTTTCTCAAACAACATATGTCAATGGCTCATATACAACTGGAAATCGTAAAGAATGCGGACGACTTAAATCTGTAACCATAAGTGAAAACGGAGTTACAGTCGCAATCGAAATAAAAGCTCTTAAACGAACAAAACGTTTAAAGATAATTCAATCACGTAACACCTATATAAAAACAGGTGAAACAAAATTATTAAAACTTACAGGCATCGTGCATAATAATACTATAGAAGATATTGATACGTATTCTGGTTGGGGGTGGGATGATGTAGCCGCAGGAGAAACACGTACTTATGAATTGTACTTCAAGGGTGTCATGCCTTCTGGCATTACAAAATTTTCTATAGTAGACGAGGGCGATATTTTTGGTGCTCATGGATATGGCTTTAGAAATTACCCAATTAATAACCCGAGAAAAAACTATATAGGATATTATGATTCAGAATATAAAGTAAAACAAGATATAGATTCTAATAATGATGGATATTGTGGCATTTATGAATCTATTGAAGCCAATCAAGTGATTGCTTGTATAAAAATTAATGGAGAGCATAAATTAATTCATCTAAAATGTCCAAATTCATGGGAATATCATGATTTTTGGCAAATAGGTGATATAAAAGCAAATTTAAGACCGACATCTTCAGGTATTTTTTATGCTGATTGGTATAGTGGTGACAAGCAAGAAAACTATAAAGCATATGCTGTTATTGATGGTATTTCATTAAAAGTTAGATTTGATGACGGCTCAGATATTACTTATCTCAAATCATATCCTGTTTCATCTAATCGTGGAAGTGGTAAGATTGACAATAGTGTAGAGTGGACTGGTACAGGCTTTGCGCTCACCAACAATTACATTGTCACTAATAATCATGTAGTTGAGGGGGCAAAATCCATATACATACAAGGAGTAAACGGGAATTTTGATAATAAGCATAGTGCAACAGTAGTTGCTACTGATAAGTACAATGATTTGGCTTTGCTTAAGGTGAACGACTGTACTATTTCATCTGCAAGTATACCATATTCTATAAAGACATCTACGACTGATGTTGGTGAAGAAATTTTTGTATTAGGTTATCCTTTAACGTCAACAATGGGAGACGAGATAAAATTGACAACTGGCGTTGTGAGCTCTAAAACGGGTTTTCAAGGAAATGTATCAATGTATCAGATTTCTGCTCCAATTCAGCCTGGTAATAGTGGAGGACCGCTCTTTGATAGTAAAGGAAATGTCATAGGCATCGTATCAGCAAAGCATCAAGGTGCTGAAAACGTGGGCTATGCAATAAAGGCTTCGTATTTACAAGGTCTTATAGAAAGTGCAACCTCTGTAGATATTTTGCCTCATAACAATAAGATATCGACTTTAAACTTGACCAATAAGGTTAAAGCAGTGAAGAATTTTGTTTACTATATTACTTGTTCTAGTAACTCTATAAGCTCCAATAGTGGCACGAGTAATAGCGATGGTATAGGCTCAAACAGTAATGGTAGCTCTCATTCGGACGGGGCTTCGTATTCTTCTGGAAAGACTTATAATAATCCGAGTATCAGAACTAATTGTTCTAATAATACAAAAATTTTATCTGTTACATTAGAGGACAATAGGACTATCGTTAAGATGTCAAATAATAATAGAACACGTAATGGAGGATATTATGCTTGGATGACAATAGATCCTAATACTTATATAAAGGTCAATGGTAAAAAATATTCTCTTACAGGAGCAGAGGGCATCGCGATATCCCCAAATCGCACAACTTTTTCCTATGAGGGAGAAACTAAAACATTTACACTTTACTTCCCAGCTATTCCAAAGACGACTACCTCTATGGATTTGATAGAGTCTGTATCAAGTGAATGGCAGTTTTATGGAATTCAATTAAATTCAAGTAGCAGAAAGCAAAACGCTGAATCCTTATTTGAATAACCAAAATCGGCTGTACAAAGCAATGATGCCTGCGTATAGCCGATTTCGCATAAAGTTAGAGAAGAATCTCTCTTACTGTCTATTCTGATTATCAGCTCGAACGCTGCCTGCATGCTTCTCGCTAAATTCGCGGTTGATGTCGGCGAGCTCTTTGAGACCGAAGATGTAGTCGTCGTAGAGGTCATCCATGTCGATGCCTTCACAGTCGGAACCGCCGAAGGAAAGGGATTTCTTGACTATTTCAATGCGCTCTTCTGTGGTGGTATCTTTGATTAGTAGACTTTTCATGTGGTTGATATTTTAGTTTTGAGTTTATCGTGTGTTTTGAGGTCATTAAGTTATAATATAACCTTAATTCTTTCCAGAAATACTTGGAAGCAGAGGAAACTTTATAATCTAAAACCTCCAAACTGTGAGATTTATAAGCGGCGTATAGCCCGTCGACAAGCAGCGAGCGTGCGTTCATTTAAGGCTTGGCGGCCTTTCGTACCACCGAGTTGTATACTCTTGATGAGGCGAAACCCGCTGTAATGGAATATCTCTCGCAGTGCTCGCACAACGCCACGTGTCTGATGAAACCAGATGTTGAAGGGCCAACGTGTGGTGGATGTGGTGACCACAATGGCACGCTTCCCCTTGTGGAGTGGGAGAGGAATCCCCCAACGATTTTCGCCCATCATGCCATAGACTATGCGGTCGAAGAGCAGTTTGAGTTGGCCTGGAATGTTTCCCCAATAACAAGGTGCTCCCACAATGAGTACGTCGCACCAGCAAATCTGTTGCAGTGTGTGCTGCGCATCATCTTCGGGCAAAACGCATTCTAACTTCTTGCGGCAAGCCATGCATCCTTTGCATGGAGCTACCTTCATTTCGTCGGTGCGAAGCATTCGTACTTCATGGTGCAATGCTTGTGCTTCTTCTGCCATGGCAGTGAGCATCTGATGAATGTTTCCGCCTCGGCGTGGGCTCGCATTGATGATGAGAATCTTCATAGGATAATCTTCGTTAGAATGTGCAAAGTTACGAAGAAAAGTTTTAGAGGAGTAGAGAAAGTTGGGCTAGATTCGTGTGGGTGGATGGAGCTATCGGGGAGTTCAAGTTCTCAACCTAAGTACCAATAATCTTTCAATGCAAGTATTTTCGTATTCACTCATTCCGTCCCCCACGCTATAATTTATAATGACGATGCGTCATACTGAAAGGCTACGCGCTCATCTCCGTTCCAGCAATGAATTAGGCCGCAGCGGTGGAATCCTTCTTTGAGGATAGCTCCTTGCATGGGCTTGTTGTCCTGATGTGTGTCGATACGTATGCTTTCATGGTGTCTGAGAGCGAGTTGCATGGCGATTCGAAAAACTCCTTTGACTGCTCCCGTGCTGGCAATGCGATGAATTGTGGCGTATGGTCGATTGCTCAACCAAGTCCCTTCATAGATGGTAGAGTAGGTGGGGTCTGTTCCGCCGCGAAGCACAAAGGTTGCCTCTATTTGTCCGTTGTGTACCACCACATAACTGTCGCCGCTATTGATGTCTTCAGTGAGCAACTCCTCGCTGGGATAATTCTCGTCCCATTGGTTGGGATTTCCCGCTTGCGTCATAAAGTGCCGAGCATGGGCAAAGATTTTGAGTAAACGGGGCAAGTCGGCCTGTGTGGTCGGTCGGACGAGGTTGTTGCCTGCCATTGCAATGCTTTCTCCCTCACGGCTAATGCGCCAAAAAGGAATGCCCTTTTCTTGGCAAAATGGCTCCATGCGCCATGCAGATTCGAAGCCACTCATCACAAAATGCATTGGTATGAAAAGCCCTACGCGAAATTTGCTGATAAATTGCCTTGCTCCTAGAGTATAGCCATTTCCTATGCGTCCGTCTACGGGAAACATTACAATATCAAATTCATCCGTCAGTTTCTTGATATCCTTTAGTTCGCCAAGGAATCGTTTCTCTTCAGCCACAGGGTTCACTTGTATGCCAAACTCCGTGCTGAAGCATGGCCCATCGGCCGTCCCATCAGCAAGGAAGCGAGCGTACCAGTTGCAGAGATCGCCCGCATGGAAAATGCGTTGTCTGCCTGTTTCCACTATCCAACTCACTCCACTATCATTGCTCCCCGTGGCCGTCACTTTTACGTCTCCGTCTGTCCATGAAGCCCCTTTCCCCATCCAAGCGTCAGCTTCTTCTTTCTGCGCTCGTCGATGTTTCAAGATGTCCTTCGAGAGAATATAGTTGATTGGAGTTTTAGGCCAAAGTTTGCGCCATTGGAAGATATCATGGTTGAAGTGATCCTCATGGAAGTGGCTTGCAAACACGTAGAATGACTTTTCTTTATTTTCGCGAAACAAGCGCTTCACTACATCGTTGGGGTCCATCCAACAATCGAAGATAAGCACGCATTCGTCTGTGACCAAAGCAAATCCGCTATGAAATATATAGGTAATTTCTATCATGGTACTTTCAGTAGTAGATATTGGGAAGTATAATATCCGTTTAGGGTGGTTCTATATCAGAAGTAATAGAACCACCCTTTCGTAGTGTTGGCAAAGGTAAGACAAAAAGGGCGGAATGTCAAGCATAGGCGCAATTTCTTCCGTTTGCAAAAGTACTTCCGTTCGTTTGCTCGTGTACGTTTTGGGCTCAGCGGATATTGTGTGTTGGTATTATCCTAATGTCTCATTTTATTTGCTTATCTCCCTCATCTGCTCTTTGCAAGAATCGTTTGCTTCTATTTACTCACCCTGATTTTGCCATCCGCAGATTTACTCTTTGCCATCTGCAAACCATCATTCATTGCTTTACCGGACGGCAGCGGTAGCTTTACCGGACGGCAGCGGCAGCTTTACCGGACGGCAGCGGCAGCTCTACCACTGCCGTCCGGTAAAGCCCAAAATGCTCATCGAGCAATGAAAAGGTCATATTCGTGGCACGCATGTGCGGATGCTGAAGTGCAATATCCTGTAGATGTAGATATTATCTACGATGGTTGCAAAGTAGTAGACAGATAGGTAGCACACATTTGCAAGGCGTTGGCAATAGGACACTATCTATCTCACTCGCTTCGTACGTAAGACACATCAGATGTCGCATAAAGACATCTTACAAGGATGTGCGTCGTTGGTATTTGGCGGATAAGACCGATGTATGCTTTTTGCTCAATTTGAACTTGGACTTTTTTCAGCGAACACTAAATAAGAAGTTCCCGTCTGAGGAAAGCAGAGCCATATTAAATGCAGCACTATATAATATAATACAGATTTAGTAGGGCAGACGCAACCGAGCAACAAGCCCTCTTGACTTCGTCAATGCGCCACCCAAATTAGAAATGGTCTTTTGTTAGGTTGAAAAGTGACGAAGTCAAGAAACAGCTCTCCCTACTCATAGCTTGCTTCGCTCGTCTTAAATCATTACATTTGTAAGCCGTAAAGCACAAGAAAAAAACAACGCGCCCACGGAATTTGGTCATAAGTAATTCCGTGGGCGCATTAAAACGTCTATTGTATAATATGTATCCTATAATAGAAGGCCTTGATTTCATAGCCATCGATTTCGAAACAGCTACAAGTAGCAGATCCTCTATCTGTGAGGCAGGAGTCTGTTTAGTCAGGAGCGGACAGATAAGAGAAACACGCTCTTGGCTCGTACAGCCCGAGGGTAATAAATATGCTTGTTGGAATATTCAAGTGCATGGCATTCATCCCGAGGATACTGCTCACTCACCCGCTTTTCCCGAAGTATGGGATGAGATTCTTGATTATCTTGATGAGGTGCCCGTGCTAGTAGCTCATAATGCGTCTTTCGACATCTCTTGTCTTCGTCGCTCACTGAGTTATTATGGTCTAGCCACGCCCGACGTAGACTATTATTGCTCCTTACGTGCTGCCCGTAGTCTGTACAACTTTCCGAGTAATCGGTTGGGCGACCTTTGCGCTCAATTTTGCATACCTGAAGGTACTCACCATCGGGCTGGCGATGATGCCGAGATGTGTGCCCGTCTCTTTCTTCGTGAAATAAAAGATGCTGGATGGTGTACGCTTGAAGATATGAAATGTTTTGGCGGAAAGTTGTAAGCGGGAGGAGATAGTAAATCTTGGTGTATAGATGCTTACACTCCCCAAATAATAGAATTATATATCTTCCTCTTCTGATGGCAGAAGATACATCGGCCCGTGTCCTTTTCCCAGCTCGTAATCAGCTCCTCTCTCAAGCGCACGAGTGACGAAAAGCTTAGCTTTCTCTATGGCTTCAGGCAGAGAAAGTCCGTGGCACATATAGGCAGTAATGGCCGAGGAGAGCACGCAGCCAGTGCCGTGATCGTTGTGTGTCTGTATGCGCTGCGCTGTGAAATAATGTAATCCGTCGGCATCACAGAGTATGTCTGTAGGTTTTCCTTCTCGGTGTCCTCCTTTGAGCAATATAGCAGGGCCATGAAGCATTTCGAAGAGTTGGAAAGCACAGTCTTCAATGCTTGTCTCTGCCGCTCCTGTAAGGATACGTGCTTCAGGCAGGTTGGGCGTGATGAGGCTACATAGTGGCATAAGTCTCTCTTTCATGATGCGTCGGGCTCCTTCGTCGGCAAGCAGATGGCCAGAAGAGGAGACAAGCACAGGATCGATTACGGTGAAGGCAATCTCACGGCGTTCTAGAATGTGAACCAATGCAAGTGCAGTTTCGGCATGAGGCACAATGCCTATTTTCAGGCAACGAGGAGGACAGTCGGCCAGAATGGCTTCTATCTGTCTCTTTACTAAAGAGGCTTCGAGGGCAATGCTCTGCTGTACGCCTAGCGTGTTTTGCACGGTAAGAGCCGTGGGTACGGCTTGTCCGTAACAGCCGAGAATGGTGAATGTTTTAAGGTCGGCTTGCAATCCTGCCCCTCCTGAAGGGTCAGATCCTGCTACCGACATACATACTTTATAAGCTTTCATTGCTGCAAAATTGCGCAAAAAGTACTACTTTTGCAAGTAACAAACAAAAAATACAGCAACAATGATACAATCCATGACGGGCTATGGCAAAGCTGATGCCACTTTTGAAGGAAAAAAGATTCATGTAGAAATAAAATCGCTTAATAGCAAAAGCCTTGATTTGAGCACACGCATATCGCCCCTTTACAGAGAAAAGGAAATAGAAATTCGTCAGAAGATAGCGCGCGCACTCGAACGTGGTAAAGTAGACTTCACCTTGTGGGTGGAGAAGGATGATACTACGGCTGCTGGCGTGATTTCTCCTGAAGTGGTGGCTGCCTATGTCTCTCAGATTAAGCAGATTTCAGAAGCACAATCGTTGCCCATGCCCCAAAATATTTGGGACCTTGTACTTCGTTTGCCAGAGACCACGCAGACGAATGTACAAGAGTCGCTCTCTGAGGAGGAATGGACTATTGTGCTTTCCACCATTGGTACGGCTCTAGAACGTCTCACTGATTTTCGCAAACAGGAAGGTGAAGCCCTCTATCGCAAGTTTACAGAGAAAGTGGACAATATTGAGCATTTGCTTCATGAGATAGAGCCTTTCGAACATAGTCGTGTGGAGAAAATTCGACAGCGTCTCATGGATCGACTTTCAGAGTTGAAGGGCGTGGACTATGACAAAAATCGCCTTGAGCAAGAACTCATCTATTATATAGAAAAACTTGATATCAGTGAGGAGAAGCAACGCCTTGCTAACCATCTGCGCTATTTCCGTGAAACGATGCTCAATGGTCACGGACAGGGGAAAAAACTCGGCTTTATCTCTCAAGAAATGGGACGAGAAATCAACACTACGGGGTCGAAGAGCAATCAAGCAGAGATGCAAAATATCGTGGTGAAGATGAAAGACGAACTTGAACAAATCAAGGAGCAGGTGCTCAACGTTATGTAAAACGAGCGTCTCCATAGCCTCAGATAGGAAACCTCTAAACTCTGTAATAATGTCTAAGATTATCATATTCTCTGCCCCCTCAGGATCGGGTAAAAGCACCATTATCAATTACTTGATGCAGCAAGGACTGAATCTGCATTTTTCCATATCAGCCACAAGTCGCCCTCCTCGCGGCACTGAGCAAAATGGCGTGGAATATTTCTTCCTAACCCCCGAAGAGTTTCGCAATCATATTTCGCAAGGCGATTTCTTGGAGTACGAAGAGGTGTACAAAGATCGTTTCTATGGTACACTCAAGTCGCAGGTTGACGCACAACTCAGCAAAGGTGAAAATGTGGTGTGCGATGTCGATGTGCTTGGCGGACAGAATATTAAGAAGCATTATGCCGATCGTGCTTTGAGCCTTTTTATCCAGCCACCTTCTATCGAAGTGCTTCGTCAACGCCTTGAGGGGCGTGGCACAGATGCGCCCGAAGTAATCAACGATCGCATAGCACGTGCAGAGTTTGAACTCTCCTTTGCAAAGAATTTCGACCATGTCATCGTCAACGACGAACTTGCTACGGCTCAGCAAGAGGCTCTGCACATTATTCAAGATTTTCTTGCAGAATAACGCATTCGCATAAAGTCCATTCTCCTTGTGAAAATCGCAATCTTTGGTGGATCATTCAATCCCATACATAAAGGCCACATCGCTTTGGCTACCCATGTGCTAGAGCAGCAATGGGTGGACGAAGTGTGGCTCAACGTTTCTCCGCAGAACCCTTTAAAACCTCAGCGAGGTCTTCTTCCCGAGCAACTTCGCTTGCATCTAGCGCGAGAGGCAGTGAAAGATATTGAGAGGATCAAGGTAAGCGATGTGGAGTTTCATTTGCCTCGTCCTTCTTACACATGGGCAACGCTTCGAGCTCTTGCTGAGCAGTATCCTCAGCACAAGTTCTGCCTGCTGATAGGTGGCGATAATTGGGCGCTATTCCATCGTTGGGCGCATTATGAAGAAATACTCCAGCGCTGCGAACTCTTAGTATATCCCCGTCCGGGCACCCCCATCCATAGTTCCGAACTCCCTCCCAATGTTCATTTGATAAGTGCTCCTCAGTTTCCTTATAGCTCTACGGAAGTGCGTGAGTATCTGCGCCAAGGGAAGGATGTGAGTGAAATGGTACCAGCGTGTGTCGCGCAAGCGCTTGCGAACTATGATTGGGAAGATTAATCTCTAGCACAAGTTTCGGGTTTAGCCAGACTACCATCACTCGCTAAATCCGAAACTTGAATTTCTATAAATGTTACTTGTATACCCGTTAGCCAATAATTTTTGCCAACAGGTAAACCTTAAATGAATCACTATGTCAGGCCTCATTATCGACACAGGCGTGTACGAAACGCTCATTTCTAAAGCTATACAAGAAAAGCTTCAGCATTTTCCTGAGAGTCAATATTTAATACAAGAGGAAAGCATTGACAGTGCAGAATCCTACAAGATGCTCGCCGAATATCTCACTGAGATAGTATCGGACATACTAAAGAATAGCTTTCGCCGGAAAGATGCGAAGGCCTCCATATCAGCCCAAGTAGATGTAGTAAATCGCATCTTGCGCTTTATAGAAAAGGAGTGGAGCGTGGAAGGCATAGAAACGGCTTCCGACGAATTGAGTGAAGAGGGAAAACAACACTTCTTGCGTGGCATTTATAGCAAAGTGGGGCTTACGAAGGAACAAGTAGAAGCAAAGACACGTTGTCACCCTGTGAGCGGTTACAGAGTGAGTAGCCTCTTTACAGGAGGCAATGACTTGTCGATGGATGATGAGGTGCGTCGTGACATTCAAACGTCCGACGAGATAGACCTCGTAGTGTCTTTTATCAAGTTTGAAGGACTTCGTTTGCTCATCGACGATTTGCGTGATTTCGTAAAGCGCCCAGATACGCGTCTGCGCATCATGACAACCACTTATATTGGAGCCACCGATCCCAAAGCGGTGAGAAAGCTGTACGAACTTTCAGAGTTAGGCAACGTGGAGATACGAGCCTCCTTTAATACTCGTCAAGAACGTCTGCATGCCAAAGCCTATATCTTTACGCGCAAGAGTAGTTTCGATACAGCCTATATAGGTTCGAGCAACATCAGTCGTTCGGCCTTGACCAAGGGACTAGAGTGGAACATGCGCGTGACGAGCGTGGAGAACCCTCACATTATAAATAAGACCAAGGCCACATTCGATAGCTATTGGAACAGCGACGAATTTGAACCCATCGACTCGCAAGAAGCACTCGATAGGTTTGAAGAAGCTATATGGAAAGAACGCCACAGAGACTCATCATGGAAAGAACGCTACAGAGGCTCATCACAGTCCAACAGCGACACCATCTATCTCACTCGCTTCGTACGTAAGACACATCAGATAAAGGTGCTTGAGAAATTGCAGTATGAACGCGAAGTAGTGCACAGCTATAAGAACCTCATCATTGCTGCCACCGGCACGGGTAAGACGGCTATCAGTGCATTCGACTTTAAGGATTTTAATAAGAAGATGCTTAAGGAGAAAGGTCGCATGGCGCGTCTGCTCTTTGTAGTACATCGAGAAACAATATTGAAGCAAGCACGTGATACGTTTCGTTCCGTAATGGTGGATAGCAATTTTGGCGAAATCTGGACGGGGCGCATTTCGCCTAGTTTCCGGAGCAACCTTGACCACCTCTTTATCACTATACAGACGCTCAACAATAATTGGGACACGTTTGAGCAGATGGGAAAAGAATACTATGATTATGTGGTGATAGACGAAGTGCATCATAGCGCAGCAGGTAGCTATCGAGAACTCTTTACACGTTTCACCCCAACGATATTTCTTGGTCTCACCGCTACTCCCGAGCGTATGGACGGACGTGAAATTCGTCCCGATTTCAATAATCGCTTTGCTGCCGAAATCCGTCTGCAAGAGGCATTAAATCAACAGCTTTTGACTCCGTTCGACTATTTCTGTGTTACCGATGATAGTGTCGATTTAAGCCGTTTGGCATGCAAGGGAGAACGATATGATGCCACAGAACTCACACGCGTGTACAACAACAATATACAACGCTTTGCCATTATTCAAAAAGCACTAGATAGCTATATCAATGATCCGCACGAGTGTAGAGCCGTATGCTTTTGTTGCAGCATCGACCATGCAGAATACATGAGCCGTATGCTTCAAGATCATGGCTATAAAGCGATGTCGCTCACATCGCGTAATTCGGCTGAGGTGGGTATTGCTTCAGATAGGTTGACCAAGGGGAAAATCAACTATCTCTGTGTGGCCGATATACTCAATGAGGGTATTGACATTCCAGAAATAGACACGGTATTATTCCTTCGTCCCACGGAATCACTTACCATCTTCCTTCAGCAACTTGGACGTGGACTTCGCTTGTGTGATGGCAAAACTTGCCTTACTGTGCTTGACTTTGTGGCGCAAGCTAATCAGTCATACAATTATGAAAGTAGGTTTCGTGCCCTTGTGGGTCGAAGCTCAAGCAGTATAGAGCGAGAAATCAAAAATGGATTTATGTTCTTGCCTCGTGGATGTTCTATTACCATGGAGAAGCAAGCACAGGAGTACATTCTCAAGAACATCCATGAAGCCGTGTTTAGTCTTTCGCGCTTGCGAAGAGAGTGCCGTAATTTTACGCAAAACACGGGACAATCGCTAACCTACGAGAACTTTATTAATAATTTTGACCTCGACTGGCGTATTGTCTATAAGACGCCTGGATCGTGGGCACGTTTGAAAGTGCAGTCGGGAATAGAAGTCGATGGATTTGAGGCAGAAAGTAAATATACCAAACTCCTTGAAGGAGGGCTTGCTAGGTTATTTCATACCAATAGCTATGAATATCTTTCTTACATTAATAGGCTTATAAGTCAAGGAATGAAGCATCCTGCAAGGGCTTCTCAGCGGGAGAATAAGTTTCTTCAACTTTTCTACTACACTCTTTGGATGGATCCTATCGAGAAGGTGAATAAGGCATTTCAACTGTCGTTTGCTAGCATTACTGATGCTGTGGAGTCGATAAAGGATAAGGTGTGGTTTATGGACGAACTCCGTTTCCTTGTGTCGCTGCGACTCAATCAGCTGAATCAAACTACACAATGGATACGCCTTGATGAAGAAGCTGAAATCGAACTTTATGGTTGCTATAGTGCCGACGAGATTCATTTGCTTTTAGAGAATAAACTGGGGCGTTGGCAAGTGTTAGGTACACAGTATAATGCCGATCGAAAGTTTGCTATGGTATTTGTCACGCTCAATAAATCGGATAAGGAATATTCGCCTAGCACGCTCTATGAAGACTATGCTATATCTCCTCGTCAGTTTCATTGGCAGTCAATGAATAAAGTGCGTTGCAACAGTAATGAAGGACGGCGCATTACGGAACAACTCACCAATGGATGGAAATACTTGCTCTTTGTGCGTGACAGAAAGCAAGATGAGTTTGGACTTACCAATGCTTACTATTGCTTAGGATTCATGAATTATCATAGCAGTCATGGAGAATGCCCTATGAATGTGATATGGGATATGCAGCAGAGCATCCCAGGTTTTATTCTCGAATCAGCCAAGGCCATTTAACGGATTGCCTGTAAAAGCGTGAAGATATATGGAATAGGAATGTTGCCTCCATCTCGTTCTATACCAGATTGCAATTTTGTGCAAGTATATGGACTCGCTTGGTGGAATGGTGGTGTAATGTTTCTTGGATCTAGTGAAAATGATTTTAAGATATATGTGTAGTTGATTGTATCAGTTTTCAAATATCCTGCCTTTGCTTTGTCTACCATCAATGGAGATGAGTAAGGGCCTTTTTAATGTGATCAGTTGAATCTCTTCGCTTGAATTTGCATGTTGAGCAAACCACTCTTTATTAAATAGAGACAAGTCGTGCTCATTGAGCGTGAGATAGGGGATGCCAAGCGAGGTGAGGTTGTGGAAGAAGTGCGAGCCTTGGCTTGCATCGATGTGGCGCGTCGTGATGGGCAACTCTACGATGGCTGCAGCAGCAGATATTTGTGACCAACTCACGGGGATACCCATTGAAGCGTCAGAAGTTCCCCACCGGCCTGCGCCAATGAGTAAGTAAGTCTCCTGGTTGCGGACGAAGTGCTCATTGATTTCTGCTAATTGTTGTGCCCAGCGAATGGATTGACTGGCAGAGTAGGAGGTGGAGGGCAGGTAGACAATGTGAGAGATATCAGATATCAGCCCGTTGCCTAAAGTTTGGCTTGCTGAGAGCAAGAGCGTATGTCCTTCAGTGCGTATAGGCGTAAGGCTACTCGTATCTTCTGCAATATCTACCATGGGACGTATCTGCAACAGATAAAGGGTGATCGACTGCAGCCCATTCATTTGTATGGCCATTTCAATCTCGACGGGACGCCCCATATTGCGTTGTCCCATACGGAGTAGCTCTTGGATGGTGGCGGCAAGTGGAATAACAGGCGAATGCAGTAAGGCCGAAAAACTGGCAATCAATCGTCCTTGCTCTGGATAGCAACCTGATATTATTCGGTCGTTAGCATGGTCGAATGTAGAGAAGAGGTAAGGACTTGCTTCGTCTGAAGTGGAAAACTTCTGAAGAGGAACGTTCCGCAGGTAAGTATCGTCGTGACAGGTAGGGAGGGAGGATGCTTGGCGTAGGTCGACGGCCCAAAAGGCAGATTGCGTTTCGCGTAGAGCCGTCTGTGGGTCGGACAGTTGCATCTGATGCTTGGGATAGGTGGGCGAAAATCGTAAGGATTTTTCTCCATCCACGATTTGTTTGCCCAGTCCTACGGCCAAACTGACAACGCCATCTTCCGCACGTTGTTTCCCCACAGGATAGTAATTAACCGATTGTGCCACGCCCGAAAACGATGGGTAGTAGAGCCCATCGGCATGTTCTGTGCCCACCACTTCTTGTAATACAATGGCCATCTTCTCTTGGTCGATGAGATTCTGAGTGGCAGAAAGATAGTTTTTACTATTTCGATAGAACACGGAGGCATAGACAGCCTTTATTGCTGCTTGTACGTGAAGCAACGTCTCCTGCAGACTGGATGAGCGTGGTACCATATAAGTGGAGTAAACGCCAGCAAAGGGCTGATAGTGTGAGTCCTCAAGCTGACTAGACGAGCGGACGGCAATGGGCGAACTCCCATTGCGAAGCAAATGGAGCAAATCATCAATAACATCGGCACTGAGCGAACTTTGCAAGAATGCTTCTAGTATCTCCTCATCGGATGCTTGACTGAGCGCTATGGGGTAAAGCTGATTGTCGAGCATAAACCGACTGAATACATCTGTGCAGATAATCACCGTCTTGGGTAATTGCACGTGAAGTAGGGGCTTGTCCAACGAAAAATCCTCCTGCCACAGACAATGGTTGATGAAAGCCAATCCGCGTCCCTTACCGCCCATGGAACCATTACCGATGCGAGCAAATTGGCCAAACTGGTCGAAGCGGTCTTTTTGATATACGGCTACAACGCCTGCATTCTTCATCTGACGATAGGCTGCGATAAGTTGGAGAATGAAAGCGCGAGCCTCGTTCATGTTTTTGTATTGATGGGCATCGTGTTTCCTCAGAATCTCGGCAGGCGGAAATATGGCACGTGAATAGAGAAAACGCGATATATGGTTGTTGCACAAATGATGAAAGAGCACTTCGTCGGGGATGCGCGGAAGATTGTCTTGTAGCTCTTTGAGATTGCGGATGCGGAGTATTTCCTCGTGGGTGTGAGGATCGGCCACTACGAAATCACCAAAACCGAAATGGTGCATCACTTCGCGTTCGAGATCTTGAGGATAGCTTTTTGCGCTTTTTTGAATAAAAGGTAAATGTAATATATCGGCATAGCGCAAGGCTTCCGCATCGCTCGATTCCAATATAATGGGTAAATGCGGATGGCTCTTTCTTAATTGCTGAGCAAGGCGGAAACCCGCTTGAGAGTCTTTTCTACCATTGTGTGTAAAGGCCATGTCTGAGATAACCCCTAGCATATTGTCGGCAAAGTTTTGGCAGATTTGTATGGCCTCTTCATAGCTACGCGCTAACATGATTTTGGGTCGGCCTCGCATTCTTAATGTCTGTAAGTGGTCATTGAGTGCTTCTTTGGCAAATTCTCGGCTTTGCTCGAGTACAAGGCGATAGAGTAGGGGAAGGGCTGATGAGTAAAAGCGCACGCTATCCTCTACTAACAGAATTGTCTGCACGCCTACTTCTGACACATCGTGAGGAGCGTTCAGACGATCTTCTATCAACTTGATGATAGCTACGAGCAACTCTGTATTGCCAAGCCAGGAAAAAACGTAGTCAATGTGTGAGAGGTCTGTTTGCTTCAATCGTTTACTTACTTCTTTCGAGAAAGGTGTGAGCACCACGATTGGAATGTCTGGATAGAGCGACTGCAGACGATTTGCCGCACTGAATGTGTTGGCATTCGTCAGGTTGGGCATGACGATGATGAGTTCGAAGTGACGGTCGGAAAGTAGTCTGAGTGCTTCTTCTTCGTCAAAGGCTTGCGTGAATCGAGGCGGATAACGCAGATTGAGCGAGGTATATTCATTGAATATCTGTTCATCAACACGTCCATCGTCTTCCAGCATAAAGGCATCGTAGGGCGTAGCGATAAGTAGCACATTGAACACACGCTTATTCATCAACGAGGCGAAAGGTGTGTCGCGAAGGAATAGTCGATTGGTAGAGTTGAAGAGTGATTTCATGGTGGGGAAGAGTATCTTTTTGTACGAAGGAGAACTTACTCGTCGTCGTTTATGCAAAGTTCCTTATAGTCGCAAAATTTGCAACCATCCTTCTTCTTGCTTTTTTCGCATTTTTCAAAAGGATTGTTAGGGTCGAGCATCTCTTTCAAGATGGTCTTCAGTCTTTCTTCAAACTCAATAGCAATGGTGCGGAAGTCTGTGAGAAAACCATCATCGGTTGCCAAGTAAGGATTGAAGTCTTTTCTCGTCATGTGCTGGATATAATAGAGCGCAGGACGGATGGGAAGATTGTGGTATTTGCGGAGTTGAGGGTCTTTGTAGGCTATCAGACAATAAATAAGCGTTTGCAACTCGTTGGCTGGCTGATTGTCGCTCATTTCCTGAAATAGCGTGTCTAAGGCTTCTGTTGTGACTTGGTCTTTTCCTCTTCCCTTAGTCCTCGACTTTAGTCCTACAGCGTCTCCGCCTGTCTTATAGTCGATAACACGCAAGCATTGGCTTCCATCTTCTAGATGAGCCACGTCTAAGCGGTCGATACTTCCGTTCATGACCACCTCGACAGGGGGAAGTCCTTCTCTCGCGATGTTGTAGCGAAGCCCTCCACCATATTGATCGTCAATCTTATATTCTCCTGCAATGAGATTGAAACTCTCAACTGGAATTTCCTCGTTGCCTTTAAGTCCGGCTTCGTAGCTAAGTAGCAAGCGCAAGGTCTGATAGAGAGCTGCTTCGGCCACTTTGTTGTAGTCAGCTCCTTCCTCTTCGGCATATTGCTCCTTGAGTATTTGAAGAAGTTCTACCTCATTCTCCCTGCTGAGGTGTTTCTTGATGAGGCTTTGCGTGATTAATCCATGATTTTCGCTTGCAATCTTGTCATAGATTTGTTGAGCCGTTCTGTGAAGAATGTTTCCGAAGAAGCGTGGAGCAATAAATCCCTCGTTGGTGGGTTCGATGCGGATGCCTTTAATATATTCATAATAGAATGCACGCTTACACTTAATGTATTTTTTGAGCTTTGATGGCGACATCTTCTTGATTTCGTCCGCCCAGTCTTTTCCTGTTTCAATCTCTAGGTTGGGCAATGGATCAGAAGGCATAGCATAGCTTGTTAGCGTACGACGTGAAATGTGCCTCCTCAGTTGATTGTCAATGAGCATCGCTCGCATGAATCTCGACATCTCTCCTTTCTGAGAGCCTTGTGTTGACTCGTTATAGAGCATCGTGACCGACTGAGCACGCTGTATAAGGCGGAAGAAGTAATAGGCGTAGACAGCATTCTTGCGTTCGAATGTGGTCAGCCCGTAGCGTTTGCGAATCAAGAATGGAATGAAAGATGCGTCGGTGGCTTTTTGTGGTAGAATGCCTTCACCTACATTGAGCATAAGGATGTGGTCGAAGTCTAAGCAACGTGTTTCGAGCACGCCCATGATTTGCAAACCAATGAAGGGGTCGCCTTTGAATGGAATAGATACTTTGTGTAGCTCCTGGATAAGAAGTCTAAATAGTGTATGATAGCCCATTTGGGATACACCAGACGCATCGGCTAGTAATCCGTCGCCAACGAGCTTGATAAAGCGATTGAGCGTAGTGTACACTTGAAAATAAGCTTCGGTGTAGAGTATGCGATCCCATTCGCTCAGGCTATCTTGTAGTTTTGCTTCAATGGCTTTCTGTTCCGTTTGCTCCTGCAAGAAAAGCAGTGTACTTACCATCTCCTGTTGTGTGGGTGATGCGGAAAGTTTGGGCAGAGGATTTTCCTGATTGCCCACTGCTGTGCGAGTGGATGCAGACAGTTGTCCTATGAGTTTGACAATGAAACTATAGGCGGGCGTGTGGCCCATAGGGAAGCCTTTGGTCACGTTGACTTCATAATCTCTATGATCCGACTTCTCATCGAGTTTTTCAGGTAAGGCGTAAAGCACTGGCTGTAACATGGTCTCGTTACAGAGTACAATGGAAGTGTTGTATGCCTTCTGCTTGTTAATATGTCCGTCTTGAAGCCAATTCCTCACGTACTGTGCCTGAATTGCATCCGTTTCGGTACTTATGTATGTAATGTGGAACGGAGAGTTGCCGTGCCCTTCATATCCAAGGTTGCGGAATAAACTCTTGTCTTTCAATTCATTGGGAAATTCCTGTAGATTCTTGCGAAGGAAAGTACCTGCCTCGGAAATAGTGCTATCGTCGGAAAACGTATAATGCTCGTCGTAGTCCCAATAGAAAAGAGCTTTTCCTCGTTCTTGGAGAAGAGAAAAAAGGCGTTCTTCCACTTTGTCGAGCACATTGAATCCTACGAACACAATTTTATGGATATCATCGCTAAAGGAAATGTCTCCCGATTCGAGCGACTCTACCACTTGGCGATATATCATGCCTTCGTAGCCCAAATCTTCGGCTTGCAACTCTTCGTGTAGACGCACGTAAATAGGGTAGAGTGTTCTCCATAGTTCTAGAAAACGTTTCCTAATCTCTGTATCGTTCTCTTTTGAGAAATCAACGAGAAATTTCTTTATCTGCTCTACCTGTTCGTCCGTGAGGGGAGATTCATCATTCCCTATTTCTTGGTATTCCTTTAAGTCGCGTAGGATGGCATGGGCATCGCCTAAATTCTTGTCTAGGTCGTCAAAGTCAGCCAAAATGCGTTCTCCCCATCCATAGAACAAGTCTAGACTCTCGGCGTGAGGGTTGAGTTCTTTATAGATACGATATATTCGACAGACGGTGTTGATAGGGTCGTCTTGTTTCAAATTGGTGAGCGATAGGAAGAGTTCACTTATTGTCATATATCGAGGCGCCCATACGGACTTCTTCTGCTCTACGAAGAAACGATTGAGTTGTTGGCTCGCTCTCTTATTGGGGAATATTACGATAGTATGGGGTAAGTCTGTGCCAATCTTTTGAGTTAGTGATTCAGCTACAGCTTCTAGAAATTTCGTCATAATGAAGATACCTTATCTAGCTCTGCCTTGATGAGGGCTAGTGATGTGATTGGAAATGAAGTATGCTTACTGAGTGTTGAACTCCTATTTAGTATAGCGTCATGGAAACAGGCTCAACCTTGTTATTGTCGACATACCACAGATAGCCTTCTATGCGTTTGCTAGGGAATATAGAGTTTAGGTGATTCATATAGTTTGTTACTTGAGTCTTGTGCTTCTTGTTCTCTTTTCCAAACTTGTAATCTACCACGACCACCTTGTCGTCGTATTCCATTACGCGATCAGGGCGGTATTCTACAATCTTTCCTTCTTCTTCCGTAAGGATATTGTATTCATTATAGATTTTGTAATTGCCGTCAAACCATTCTTCGGAATGTTTGTTCTCCTTCATGTGATTCTCCACATAATCGTGGAGTTCTTCTCGCCTGTTAGGTAGGATGACGTGGTCTTCGTTGATAAGTCGGTCGATGGCCGCATCCACGTCCTCTCGTCTCTGAATGTATGAGAATAGTTTGTGGTAGAGCAAACCGCGCGTGAGATATTCAAGTTTCTTCTTTTCTGTCTCGGTAAGTGAATCGGATGAGGTATCGATAAATTCTTGTGCTTTGTTTGATTGGCGGAAACTTACAGTCTGCAAATGTCCCGATTTCATTTGGATGGCCTGCGAAGGATATGTCCGTTCTTCAAAGGGATTCTGCATGGCTTGAGTAACTGCCTCGTCTTGGCACTTTCCTTCATCTGAGCCTACCTTGTCATGATAGGGAACAATCTCTCCCCATTCCTTTTCTGTGGGCCGTATTTCTCCGCCATTACCATCCACAAAGGAGTCTATTAAATGGAATGAATTGCTCAAGAATGTACCAGAATTTTTCTTCGTGGTAGGACTTTTGGCCCATATAAAGAGATTGCATCTTGCACGCGTAAACGCTACATAGAGTGCATTCACGTTTTCAATGCGTTGCTGTAGATGATTTTCTTCGTAATCGTCATAGAATATAGACTTCTCCACTTTCTTGCTCGCGAGTGTCTTGATAGGAACTACGGGCACTTTTGAAACTTCGTTAGCGATAGCAGAATCAGTAGTCTCAATGTTGCGTATGTCACACCACATGTAGCTGTTGGAAGAATCTCTTTCTAGGCGAAACGCTGCAAAAGGAATGAAGATGGTATGACCTTCTAGTCCTTTCGATTTATGGATGGTTGTGATATAGGGCTTCCCTTTTAACCCTGCAGAGATAGATTTATTGATAAGCGAAGTGTCCCAAAAATCAATGAATGCATTTAGGTCTGATGGGTTCAACTCTAGGTATTGCGTGACGGCATCCATGAAATTGAATAGATACGACGATTGCTTTTGATCCGATGCTGCATCAATTTCTTCGAAGCGGAAGAGTTCTATAAGATCTCTGCAAAGCTTATATAAGGGCATTTGTTTCCACATCTGCTTTGTTTCCGAATTTTCAATGATTGCTCGGAAGTCTGCAAGCACTTTTACTCGCTCCTCATTTGATAGGCAGGATTCATTCACATAGCGCTCAAGCATGCATTGAGAAATCTTATCAGAAGAGTCGTTTAAGCATTTGAGAGCATAGACAAGTGTCATGGTTTGGCTTGATGAGGTGTAGAGCAGAGCCTCATCGGAAGTGGGCATGCAGTCACATCCAGCACGATGCAAGTTGAAATAGTCGAGAATTTTCTTACACTCTTCTTTCTTGCGCACGAGAATCATCATTTTGTCGTATGGGATTTTGTAGGGCGCATCATGAAGTGCTACAATTTGCTCATAAAGGGCTTCGATTGCAGTCTCATCGGGTTCTTCTTTGTCGAAAGTCTGAATGCGTATATAGCCATTCTCTGGTTTTCCGTCAGAATTGGGCGTCTGCACCACATCCTTATAGATATTAGCAAAGAGATTGTTCTCGGTCTTGCTCGATTCTTTAATGAGTTGCTTGAGCATTTCGTCCTGTTCCTGCGTGCCGAAGGGCGTAACATCTTCTACTTCCTCGTTGTCAAGCAATCGTGCCGCACGTACAAAGAATGCGTTGTTGAATCTTACGATGTTGGAAAGACTACGATAGTTCGTGCTCAATGGCTCGCGTTGGGCATGATACTTCTTCGCCCAAATGTCCTTTCCTAGAATTTTCCAGTCTCCTCCACGCCAACCATAGATACTTTGCTTCACATCCCCCACGAGCATGCTTTCATTGCCTTCGGCTTGTGTTTCAATCAGCAACTTTTGGAAATTGTTCCATTGCATTCTCGATGTGTCTTGAAATTCATCAATCATAACATGATGGAATGTTGTTCCACTTCTTTCGAACACAAAAGAAGAGTCGTCTTTCTGCACAATGTCGCAAAAAAGCTTAGGAGTAGTGCTGAGCAAGGAAGTTCCTTTCTCATGCGTGATACGATTGACCTCATGACTAATCGCTCCGAGCAGACATACATCGTCAAGATTTTCTAGAATAAGGGAGACTGTAAAATATCTTTTATCCTCATTACTCAGCTCGTATATTAGCTGATGTATGATGTCTGAGATTTTGCGAGCAAGCTGTTGCGCTTCCTCGCTTTGATGCTTTTCTTTTCCAAACAATTCCTCATGATCATTGGCAATCTTCATGACTGCTTGTGAGGGTGCAGCTGTCAAGAAAATGCTATTCTTGATATTTTGGGATAGCGTTTTGACATAGCCTATTTTCCTTCCATTGAGTGTGGTGTTCTGAGCGAGTATAAGCAATTCGTCTAATTCTTTTACCGTTTCAAGAACTTTCTCTTCTATACCATTTTTAATTTCTCGAAGCTCTTTATAATAAGCACCTATTTCCTTATAAAAGGCTTCCATATTCTTATTCCAGTCTTCCCCATTATGGCTCTTAATGCAGCTTTCAACCCATTTCTCAAAGTTGGCATTTCCGTCACTGAAGAGATTGCTTTGAGCAAATTGAGTGAGGCCTTTGATGATATTCCATTTTTGGTCATCGTCAATATTGTGCTCGATATAAGATGTGATGCGATTGAGCAAAGGCTGATTTCCGCTTTCATTGATATTGGCAAACAGGCTATCAATTGCTTCTGCAATTGTGGTAGCATCGTCCAAATCTACGCGAAAACCACGAGGAAGTCTCAACTCATGAGCAAGATTGGTCAGCAATGATTGAAAGAAAGAGTCAATTGTTTCCACTCGGAAACGGTCGTAATCCTTCATCATTGCATAGAGCAAGGATTTGGCGCGCTCTGCAATGTTTTCATCGCTGATAGGGGCATGGCCTGCAAGTTTCAGTCCTTTGTTAATATCTTCTCTTAGTTGCTTAAAAAACTGTGTGTCAAACTCTTTCTCCGATACGCTATAGAGAAAGCTCAAAATTCTTCCTTTCATCTCAGCTGTGGCTTTATTGGTAAAAGTCACGGCCAAAATGTTGGAGTAACCACTCGGCTTGCCGCTTTGCACGGCCATGCTGATGTATTTTTTTGCAAGTGTAAAAGTCTTGCCCGAACCTGCAGACGCATTATATACAATAAGACTCATTGTGTGAAATCTCTTAGATGAAAGAAAAAGTGTGGCCTAATGGTGATAATAATCAAATGAATCATTACCCCAAAACTCAAATCGTGGCTAATTTCGCAATAATTTCTGAGCTGACCAATAAAATTATCTCCATTTATATCGTAGTTTGCGAAACGTAAATAGCAGAACTTCTTGTTAATGTTCAAAACATATTGATTTTCAAAGCAAAAATTCGTATAATACAAAATATTATGTACCTTTGTCAACGTTTAGGGATGTTAACAACCGTCCTGTGATACAAATGTCTAACTAAAAGATATTAAAGTATGTTCGAAGAAAAAGCTGGCGAACTCGCTGGTAAGATTTGGGAAGCCCTCAATGAGGCTGGTGAACTTACAGGTAAAGAAATCAAAAAGGCCATCAAGACTCGTTCTGACAAAGATTTGTTCTTGGGTCTAGGTTGGTTGCTTCGTGAAGGTAAGCTCAACATTACCGAGGGAGAGAAGGAAATTACTGTTTCCTTGAAGTAATTCTCTACAAGTTTAATCCGCATAGCAAGCAAAGGTGCTCGCCATGCGGAGTTTTTATTCAAAAACGTTTGCTATTTGGGCAGTATGCATTTGTTCTTAATCCTAAGGCTCATCAAGCAAATTGTTGCATGCGATATACCTTGTATAAGCCAAATTCTTTGGATTTCACAAGGCTCATATTCCCTTCAATGAAAAGCGAGGTTCTCTATCATGTTGTATGAAACGTGATGAAGAACTTCGCTTTGTCTGTTCAGACCACTTTCCGATGCAGAAAGATTACTTGCCGACGCACTATCTTCACATCCTTGATAGTTATAAACTATCTAAGCTGGGAGGATTTGAGAAGAGCAATAGGCTATGATATCACTCAAGTGAAGGAGTTTAGCTATAAGGGAATATCAACTGACACCATGGTGGAGCACATCACGCGGTTTGTTTCCGGTCTGTGGCAAATTCACGCTTTCTGCGAAGGTAATACTCGTACAACGGCAGTATTCACAATTCTCTACCTACGTTCTATAGGTTTCAAGATAGACAATAGTCTTTTTGCTCGACACTCATGGTATTTCCGCAATGCCTTGGTTCGTGCAAATTACAAGAACGCCATAAAAGGAATTGATTACACCTCTGTGTATTTGGAGCGTTTCTTCCGAAATCTGTTGTTGGGCGAAAAATGGGACTTGCGCAATCGTTACCTACATATTCATGCAACGGATGAATGGAAAGTACAGCCACAATTGGACAAAACCACAAATACCCCGCAAGTTCAGGCCGCCCCCCACAAGTACCCCACAAGTAAAAGACAAGTTGCATACAAGTAATCCTTATATATTGGAGCTGATAAAGGTCATAGGGAACATTGGGGTGGGAGAGGTATTGTTTCTTCATTTTCTCGTAAACTATAAAATTAAAAACATTAGGTGACAAAATAAAGCCTATAATCTCAAACTTTACTAAAGTAAGTGCGTCTTTGGTTGGAATATTTGCACGTTTCATGCAGAGACACTAACTTTGCACTCGTAATCAGATAAGAAACTCCACGGAGAGACGGAGAACGTCAATCTACGGATTACTCATAATCGCTCTGTGAAGAGCCACGCTGATTATGGTATTAGTCCCAATTTACTCTCGTGAAGAGAGCGATAAGGTAAAAGATTAGTTTTTATAGGTAACAACCTAAAAGATTAGGTAAAAAGATTTGTAGAAAGGTAACTGTTAGATGGATGGCTCGAAAGAGCCGGTGGACGCGATAACAATCGTCGTGCCCACAAAGATGAGAAAGGGCGAGAGCCCTTTTTTTTATGTCGATAAGCAGAAAAAGGGTAAGGATTGAAATCGCCCATAGTTTTGCAAATTAGTTTCTGCAAAACTATGGGCGAAGTGATATGAGTAAAAAGACAGCTATTTCAATATGTTTTCAAACATTATGTCAAGATGGTTGTCATCGTTTTGGAACACCACATGACTATCAGTAAACTCTGGACGGGAAGCCCCAAAACTTACTTCCTTATAGTCCGTATTGCTGATAAGAAAATCTTGTATATCGCTACGCTTCTGGTTCATGATGCGAAAGATGCCGAAGTCCAGCTCCGCATGATTCATCATGAAGTATCTATTATTAGTTGATTATCAATGTCATACCCTTTTGTTCTAAAAAGCATTTTTGTGTAGTTTTACGATGCTACGTTTTGCTGTTTTTTTACTTGGTAGACGCAGTTTTTCCATTGTTTTTGCTGTATTTCGAGGTAAAAACGCTATCTTTGCGGTGTAAAATATGATACCAATATCAAAAAAAGCACCCTAATATGATATTTGAACGTAAGAAATATCTGGATGAACTTATTGCAGGACGTGGAAACGGTCTTGTGAAGATTATAACAGGTGTCAGACGATGTGGGAAGTCTTTCTTGCTGTTTGACATCTGGCATAACTGGCTGTTGGAACATGGGGTGACTGATAATCACATCATTGAAATACAACTTGATGATTTCCGAAACAGACGGTTGAGGAAGCCTGATGCCTTGCTCGACTATATAGACTCAAAGGTTATGGATGATGGCAATCCTTATTATATAGTCTTGGACGAGGTGCAGCTAGTAGAAGAATTTGTGGAGGTTATTCTTAGCTTGACACACATGAGGAATGTAGATGTGTATGTCTCGGGATCAAACTCTCGTTTCCTATCAAGTGATGTTGTAACTGAGTTCCGAGGCAGAGGTGACGAGATACGCATCTGGCCTCTCACCTTTGACGAATACTTTAGTGTTATTGGTGGAGATATACGCAAAGCTTGGTTGGATTACTATACTTTTGGAGGACTGCCACAGGTAGCTTTGCTTGAAACGGAAGAAAAGAAAACAGACTATTTGCGTGGTCTGTATGAAACGACCTATCTGCGTGACGTAATTGAGCGTAATCATCTGCGTAATTCTGAAGGAATGAAGGAATTGGTGCGTGTAATAGCCTCGGGCATTGGTTCGTCAACCAACCCAACAAGAATAGCCAATACCTTTCAATCAGCACAAGGGGTAGCCATAAAAAGAGACACTATAAAACAATATATTGACTATCTGAAAGACTCTTTCTTGATAGAAGAAGCCTTACGCTATGATGTGAAAGGCAGAAAATATATTGGTACTGAGACGAAATACTACTTCGCAGACATCGGCATTCGTGCAGCCATTCTAAACTACCGCCAACAAGAGGAAACGCACATTATGGAAAACATTATCTATAATGAGCTTCGCAGTCGAGGATATAATGTGGACGTAGGATTGGTTGAACTTGGTGGCAAGGATGAGAACGGTAAGTTTGTCAGAAAACAGTTGGAGGTAGACTTCGTGGTGAACCGCCCTCCATACAGAGTGTATATCCAGTCGGCTTTTCACATGCCTACGCCAGAAAAGGAACAGCAAGAACGTCGCCCATTATTGTCAATCAATGACCACTTTCGTAAGATTGTCATTGTTGGTGATGACATTCATCGCAAGGAGGACGAACTCGGTGTGTTGACTGTCGGACTCTTGGATTTCTTGACAGACAAGAACTTGTTGGAGCAAGGATAATCATTTTATTATATAATTTGACCTATACGCCTATAATTTAAGTTTTCTCTAAAGAAAGTCGTTTCCTTATCTCGCGGGCATGTGGTTGGGAATACTCATCTTAATTTCGGATTTAGTATGAGCGGGCTGAATTATCGTGCAAGTCGAATGCAATCAAGCTTGCTTGAATTGCTGAGACGCAGCCGATAATGACGATAAAAGCCCAATGCTGTTCATTGCCCTGTAAAGAGCCACGCTGATTGTGGTATTAGTCCCAATTTACTCTCGTGAAGAGAGTGATAAGGTAAAAGATTAGTTTTTATAGGTAACAACCTAAAAGATTAGGTAAAAAGATTTGTAGAAAGGTAACTGTTAGATGGATGGCTCGAAAGAGCCGGTGGACGCGATAACAATCGTCGTGCCCACAAAGATGAGAAAGGGCGAGAGCCCTTTTTTTTATGTCGATAAGCAGAAAAAGGGTAAGGATTGAAATCGCCCATAGTTTTGCAAATTAGTTTCTGCAAAACTATGGGCGAAGTGATATGAGTAAAAAGACAGCTATTTCAATATGTTTTCAAACATTATGTCAAGATAGTTGTCATCGTTTTGGAACACCACATGACTATCAGTAAACTCTGGACGGGAAGCCCCAAAACTTACTTCCTTATAGTCCGTATTGCTGATAAGAAATCTTGTATATCGCTACGCTTCTGATTCATGATGCGATAGATGCCGAAGTCCAGCTCCGCATGTGATCCATCATGAAAATCTCTTTGAGTTTCTTGATAAAACTCTCATAGTAAGAAGTTGCCATTATTTTTTTGTTGTTATTAGATGTTGTTCTTGGTGGACCACCTTATTATGAAGACAGTAATCTTATGGTTTAGCCCAATACTAAAGAAAAACGCAAGCCAAGAGCATCAGCAATTTTCAAGAATGTAGAAAGTTGCATATCAGTTTGCCCCTTTTCTAATGCCGATATATACTCACGCTTTTTACCTATTCGTTCAGCCAAAGACTTTTGGGTGATATTCTGCTTTTTACGCTCATCTTTAAGCAATTCTGCAAAATACCATGCTTTAGCTTTGGCATCAAACTCTTTGCGTTCAACACTTTTCTCACTGCCATATTTTTCGCTTAGGACATCATCGAATCTGCGCAATGACGCTAATTTATTTTCATTAAGTTTCAACATATAACTATTCCTATTTCATTAAATTTCTTATTGACAATGTATTGCGTTCGAATCATATTAAAAGCATAATCATACTTTTCTTGTGTACGCTCATCTAAGTTTTCATAGAACTCATCAAACTCTCTAGAGAAGATAATTTCTCTTATTGCTTCCATACCCCAAAGGTAATGAATTTATTCTATAAATACAATTTCATGGAATATATCTCTTACATAAACACCTCCATACCATTTATTTCAAACACGCGTACATCTCTCCACTGTCGGATTTCATTACTATCCAGCAGTTTCATTCTTCGCGTGCCTTTGTAGAAGTCATAGCGGAGAAGAGATGCAGCGGTATTAAGATTGGATTTTCTGCTCTTTGCGTAGGTAGAACATTATTCTTGCGAACGGGTGAATATGTAAGTTGTGAACGGAGTGCTCCAAACTTCGTCATTATCACGCTAAGACCTAGGTCTTTTCGTTTCTTCTTTGAAGATTTTCCCGTCGTACACAGGCCTGTGGTAGCTCTACCGGACGGCAGCGGTAAAGCTATCACTGGGCGTTGAACGATGGTAAGATGACGATCTGTGAACGGGAAGATGGGGATCTGTGAACGATAAAATCCTCTGCTATACTTCGTTACGGGGTAAGGACTATAATGTGGACATGTCATGTAAGTTACTCATGTGATGAGCAGAGGGCGGAACTTAAAAATATATTTCTAAACAACTATGCGCGCAGGATTTTATACGTAATGTGTGCTCAACTGGAAATATCCGCTGATCCAAGAATACCCGTAAGTAAGTATTTTGTTGATGAAATAAGAAATGTATTTTTGCACAAACTTTGATAGTGCAATAGAACCATCCTTAATATAAAAAGACGTATTACATGAAGAATCTCCTAGACATACTTCGTAATGAACCGAAGCCTAAGGTATCGGGTGCATTGGATATTATCAAGAGTATAGGGCCTGGGCTACTCGTAACGGTAGGCTTTATAGACCCTGGCAATTGGGCAAGTAATTTTGCCGCAGGCTCAAGTTATGGCTATGCATTGTTGTGGGTGGTAACGCTTTCTACAATTATGCTAATTGCCTTGCAGCATAATGTGGCACATTTAGGCATTGTTACGGGGCTCTGCCTGAGTGAAGCCACGGAGAAATATGTGCCTCATTGGATTGGTAGGCCTATCTTAGCAACGGCTTTTGCTGCTAGCATCAGTACTTCTTTAGCTGAGATCTTGGGCGCGGCCATTGCACTTCAGATGCTTTTTGGTGTGCCTATCGTATGGGGCTCTTTGCTTTCTGCAGTAGCAGTAATGGTGATGTTGCTCACCAATTCTTACAAGCGGATAGAGAGACTTATCATTACTTTCGTTTCCATGATAGGGCTATCCTTTATTTATGAATTATTCTTAGTGAAGATTGATTGGCCCGCCGCTGTGTATGGATGGGTTGTGCCGAGTGTGGGGCAGGGGAGTATGCTTATTATTATGTCGGTGTTAGGAGCGGTGGTGATGCCTCATAATCTGTTCTTACATTCCGAATTAGTGCAAAGTCGTGAATTGAATAAGCGTGATCAGCGGAGTATAGAGTATGCGCTCAAGTATGAGTTTTTCGACACGTTGTTTTCCATGATTGTGGGATGGGCTATAAATAGTGCTATGATTCTTCTAGCAGCTACTACATTCTTTCAAAGTCATGCGACAGTAGACGATTTGTCGCAAGCACAGGCATTGCTTACACCTTTGCTAGGAAATAATGCTGCCCAGATCTTTGCAATGGCTTTGTTGTTGGCTGGCATATCAAGCACCATCACTAGTGGTATGGCCGCGGGATGTATTTTTTCGGGAATGTTTAGTGAAGCCTATCATCCGCGTGACGCACACTCCATTGTTGGTATTAGTCTGTCTTTGGGACTTGCAGTAGTGGTCATATTTTGTATAGGTGATCCGTTTAAGGGATTAATCTATTCACAAATGCTACTCAGCATTCAATTGCCTTTCACAATGTTTTTACAAATTGGCCTGACTTCGTCAAAACGTGTGATGGGAAAATATGCTAATCGCACGTTGAATAAATGTTTTCTTTATGTATTGGCTATTATTGTATCGCTTCTTAATGTATGGTTGGTCGTAGAGGCATTTCAATAAAAATCTCTTTCTTAAAAAATAATCAAGCCGGATGCAGAGAGTATTCTTTATCTGCATCCGGCTTATCTTTGTATACCCCTTTCGGCTTGGCTTATGCTAAGGAGGTGGCATAGAGTAGGTGTAAAAAGGGTGTCTGTATACGTTATTCGCTTTATTCTTGCGTCTTTCCATGGGATTCTTCCCATGCATTCCATTCTTTCAATGCTTCTTGCCAGTTGGTTTGCTCGTTGGCTGGCGCCTCTGCCATTTCTTGTCTACGCTTTTCCTCATCGCGAGCGCGATCTCTAGCCCTCTTCTCTTTCATGGCTGCTATGGTGGCATCGTCTAGAATGATGATAGCATTGCGCTTAATGGCTTGTTGAAGTTCTTCTGGACCAAAGGCTTTTCCCTGCTCGTTGAAATCAGAGATGTTGAACTCATACTTTGTTCTCAAATCGTGGCGAATCAGCTTTTGTCCAGCACGGTTGGCTGCGTTTTTCAGCGCAAGTAATCGGCTTATTTCGTTGATTTCTGTTTGTGAGAATTTATTACGTCCCATGATTTGTTAGAAAAGGAAGTTTCTAAAGTCATTGAATATAGCAAAGGCCATGAGCAGGAGCAAAAGTGTCATGCCCACCATTTGTGCACGTTCCATCAATTTTTCGCTAGGTTTGCGACGCGTAATCACTTCTATCAAAAGGAAAAATACGTGTCCGCCATCTAATGCAGGAATAGGCAGAATGTTCATGAAGGCTAGCATGAGTGAGATGAAAGCAGTGAGTTCCCAAAATCTGCACCAATCCCATGAGGTGGGGAACAGGCTACCAATGGCACCAAATGATCCTACACTCTTAGCCCCATCGGCAGTGAAGAGATATTTCAAGTCGTCAACATAGCCAACTAAAACCTTCCATCCGTGAGTGAATCCAGCGGGAATACTTTCAAAGAAGCCGAAGGTACGTGTCACTTCCTTATATTCGCTCTTGAAAGGATTGTACCAGCCGATACCTAGCATGTAGTCTTTGTCGAGCTTTACGGTTAGGGTATCGGTGGCTCCTGTCTTTGCGTGTTGCACAATGAGTGTGGCGGTTCTCAGTCTTACACTGTCAGCGTGTGAACATGAAGCGAGTACGTCGTCGAGTGTTCCTCGAGCGATGTTGAAATCATTGACAGTATGAAAGGTCTTTCCATTAAAACCTAAGATTTGATCGCCTGGCAAGATGCCTGCTTTAGCCGCTGCACTTTGAGGTATTACGCTATCCACCTTTGAGGGAACGAGCACTTCAATGAAGCGTGGTTGCTGTTTAATCATTTCAAGCATGTTGAGGTTGCCTGGCATAGCAATCGTCACTTCTTTGCCTTGACGCAATACTGTGGCTGAATGAGCTTCGCTCAAGTCGCGGAATACATTCCCGTCGAATTGTGTAAAGGTCTGCTGATCGGTCTTGAGCAGAATGTCGCCGTCTTGAAATCCAAGTTGTTGCGCTTGTTGGCTAAACTTGAAACCGTGCGTGATGTTTCGCATAGGTACGTAAGTTTCTCCCCATGTGAAAAGCACCGCTGAATAGATGATAAAGGCTACGATGAAGTTTACCAATACGCCGCCCACCATGATAAGGAGGCGTTGCCATGCAGGCTTCGCGCGAAATTCCCAAGGTTTCACGGGCTGTTTCATTTGTTCCTTATCCATTGATTCGTCGATCATGCCTGAGATTTTAACGTAGCCACCCAAAGGAAGCCATCCAAGGCAATATGTCGTGTCGCTCTTCTTAGGTTTGAACTTAAAGAGAGTAAGCCAAGGGTCGAAAAAAAGGCAGAACTTCTCAACGCGTACTTTGAATAGTTTGGCAAAGAAGAAATGTCCTCCCTCGTGCAAAATGATAAGTAGGGAGAAACAAAGGATGAGCTGTAACGCTCTGATGAAAAATACTTCCACTTTGTTTGATTGTTCGGTTTATGTGTTGTAATTGATTATCTCTTATTTGTTAACGTTGTCCGTTAGCAAGTTGCAGAATGGTCTGCTCTGTGAGTTTGCGCACTAGTGCATCCGTTTCAAACAGATCGTCGAGTGAAGGGTGCTCAATGAAGTGAGCCTTATGCATGATGTCTTCCGTTATGTCGGCAATGTGAGTGAAACCAATTCTACCTTCGCGGAAAGCCAAATTGGCCACTTCTCCAGCCGCATTCAGAATGCAAGGCATATTGCCTCCTTTCTCGATGGCTTCGTAGGCAAGGCGCAGACAGGGGAATCGCTCCATATCGGGCTTTTCAAAATGCAGACTCCCTAGCTTAAATAGGTCGAGACGTTCTGACTGTAAGTGCAAGCGGTGGGGAAAACTAAATGCATACTGTATAGGCAAACGCATGTCGGCCGTGCCCATCTGGGCGATGACGGCACCATCGTCAAATTCTACGGCAGAGTGGACTATGCTCTCGGGATGAACCACTACTTGAATATCCTTCGGAGCTACACCATAGAGCCAATGGGCTTCAATCATTTCAAAGCCCTTGTTCATCATGGTGGCAGAATCGATGGTGATTTTAGCTCCCATTTTCCAGTTAGGGTGTTTTAAAGCCTGTTGGGCTGTAACGCTCTTCAATTGTTCGGCTGTATAATTGCGGAAAGGCCCTCCTGAAGCGGTGAGTAAAATCTTATGGATGTGATTGCTCCCCTCACCATTGAGACATTGAAATATGGCCGCATGTTCGCTATCGACAGGAAGAATAGCCACTTTGTGTTTCAAGCAGAGCTCTCGGATAATGCCGCCTGCCACTACTAGCGTTTCCTTATTGGCTAAGGCTAATGTCTTGCCAGCTTCGATAGCGGCCACCGTAGGACGCAGACCTGCAAATCCCACCATGGCTGTGAGCACCATGTCTACTTCATCGTTCTTTACTACTTGACAAAGTGCATCTGCTCCTGTGTATACCTTGATAGGAAGGTCGGCAAGAGCATCCTTTACATGATTATATTTCGATTCGTTGGCTATGACTACGATGTCGGGCTGAAATTCTCGGGCTTGCTTGATAAGCAAATCTGCATTGTTCCCTGCTGTCAGCACGCGCGCTTCAAAATGGTCGGGATGCTGCTTGATGACATCTAGCGCTTGTGTACCAATCGAACCAGTTGAGCCTAATATGGCAATGTGTTTCATTTCTATTTATCGTCTTGAATGGGGATGCGACATTATAAAACTCGTGAATCCGTGTGTGCGTATTGCCTATTGATTCAGTTCTATTAGTCCCTTAGGAATTTCAAGTTGAAGTGTACGTTCTCTCAAGTCGTAATGAAGCAAGAAATCGTTGTGGAAAGGGAGCATGAAGTCGTCTCCGCTTTCGTTTTCAATGGTGAGGAGAATGTTGGAGGAGGAGTCGTCTACGTGGACAATCGTTCCGATGTATTTCCCTTCTTGATTGCTTACGCTGAATCCTGTCAGTGCTTTGTAGGAAGAAAGCACATTGTCGCTCTCATCATCGGACTCGGGCAGATGGTTTTTAGGATAGTAGACGCTGTGTCCTACGAGTCGGCGTGATTGTTCGTCGTCGTCCACATATTCAAACTTAATAATCGCGGTATCATTGTTTTTGAATCGGTATTCTTCCCAAAAGAAGGGTACGAGGATGCCGTCCATATCGAGCACTAGATAGTCGGATGTGCCACGGTCGAAACAGTCGTCTGTAAACGATAGTTCCACTTCTCCACGCAAACCGCGGTTTTTGCTGATGAATCCTATTTTGAAAACTTCGTCGTTGCGAATCATATTCTTTTTTAGGGGATTAGGCAGAGGCTTGCAATACGTTGCGAAATGTGTTGCAATTCAAGTAGGCGTATAAATGGCCTAAATGGAGATAAAGGAGAGTCGATGCCTTATTCCTTCGTAGGGTGGGGCGCTTCCTTTATGATAACACGGGGGAAGGCTAATCTACTCGCTTGATGTTAGCTCCTAATTTATTGAGGCGTTCTTCGATTCGTTCGTATCCGCGGTCAATTTGCTCCACGTTGTCTATTTTGCTCGTTCCGTCGGCACTAAGTGCTGCAATGAGCAAAGCAATACCAGCACGAATATCAGGTGATACCATTCTGCGTCCGCGAAGGCGAATCTTGTGGTCGTGTCCCACCACTACGGCTCGATGGGGGTCGCACAAGATAATCTGCGCTCCCATCTCGATGAGTTTATCAACGAAGAAGAGACGGCTCTCAAACATCTTTTGATGGAACAACACCGTGCCTCGTGCTTGCGTAGCTACAACGATGAGCACACTGAGCAAATCGGGGGTGAGCCCTGGCCAAGGTGCATCGGCGAGAGTCATGAACGAACCATCGATAAATGATTCAATCTGATAATGTTTCTGGGGAGGGATGAGAATGTCATCGCCTTTGATATAAAGTTTAATGCCCAAGCGGCGGAATGCTTCAGGAATGATACCTAGCTGTTTTACCCCTGCTTGCCGAATAATCAGACCATCGCCCACCATGGCTCCCATGCCGATGAACGAACCTATTTCTATCATATCGGGCAGAATGCGGTGTGTAGCTTTGCCAAGTTCCTTCACTCCAACAATCGTGATTAAGTTGGAGCCGATGCCCGAGATTTGTGCTCCCATCTGATTGAGCAAGTGGCAGAGTTGCTGAATGTAGGGCTCACATGCCGCATTGTAGATGGTTGTAGTGCCTTTGGCAAATACTGCTGCCATGATGATGTTAGCAGTTCCTGTGATGGATGCCTCGTCGAGCAGCATATACGTGCCTTTTAGTTTGGGAGCTTCGATGTGGTATGTTCCAGCTTCTTCATCGTAGAAAAAACGGGCACCGAGTTTCTGTAATCCATAGAAATGCGTGTCGAGGCGGCGTCGACCAATCTTATCTCCGCCAGGCTTGGCTATCGTGGCTGTACCAAAGCGCGCCGTGAGTGGCCCAATTAGCAAAACTGAGCCACGCAGACGTGAACAACGTTCCAAAAATTCTGAACTACTCAGATAGTCGAGGTTGATATTGTCGGCTTTAAAGGTGCAGTCGCCTTCACCGTTCCAAGTAGTGGTTACTCCCATTTGCTCAAGTAGGGCAATGAGATTGTTTACATCCAAAATATTGGGAATGTTTTGGATGCGCACTTCTTCAGCTGTGAGCAAAGTGGCGCAGATTACTTGCAGTGCTTCGTTCTTAGCTCCTTGAGGGGTGATTTCCCCTTTTAGGCGGTGTCCGCCTTCTATGATAAACGTACTCATAAGAACTTTGGGATGAGTTAAATGAGTTGATTAGACGTGAGAAAATGAACCAGTAGGGCAATTCCCCCTAGGGAAAGCGCAGCTACGGGTGTGGAATAGAGCAATTAACTCGATAGTCCAATTCTTGTGCAATAGTGTTTATTGCAGTCCTTTGTTCCTTCTTGTTCTGAAACGATTTTCACCGATTTGCATCAGTTGCTGGCCAGGCTCTTCGAAGTCGGGATGAACATGTCCTTCTGTATAGAAAGCAATGTCGCGAGCCACTTTGGTGTCTTCCACTCCATCGCCTTTCCAATCGGCCAAATTGCGCTTCATACGGTTGGCAATGAGGCGAGTTAATTCATCGCGTTCGCTGCCTTCGGGCATGGTCTTGAGCTCTTCCATTGCTCGTTCCACCAGTCGGCCGTAGTGGCGAAAGCGTATATGTCCCTTCGGATATGAAAGCTTCTCTGGCTTTTTCATGCCATCGCGGTGTTCCGTGATTTCAAATGGATAGTCAATGTCAAGCTTGTAGTCGGCCATATAAGCGAGGTGATCCCAAATTTTGTGCTGATAGTCTGTTACATCCTTCATCTTTGGGTTAAGACCTACCATTACGCCGACAATGGCCTCAGCGTAGTGTTGACGTTCTTCGCGATCGGTCAATGTAAGCGCGTAGTCCACCATATCCTGTACGAGACGCCCATATTCTGGCAGGCGTAGATTTTTTCGTGTGGAGTTGTAGTCGGTGGACATTCCTTCTTTGGGGTGCGGAAGTTTTATTTCAAAGTTGTTGTAATCGGGCATTCCTTTATTTTAGGTATGTAAGATTGTAGTGAGAATCCATTCAAGTAGTTTCTAGAAGTAGCTCTATTTGCTTCGATTGCTGCATGAGACGTTAGGTAGCTTTTCTCCTTTCTTGTGATGTCCTATATGATATATGGTCATGCGAAAGGTTATGCCAAGAAATTTTCAACTTCTAGTTTCTAAGCGATCCATTTCTGAAAATTGCATTAAAGCAACTTCTTACTCTTTGTTGCTACAAATTCTTTTAAATAGAACGGCTCAAAGTAGGCTATGTCTTCAAAATTCTCGGTAGCCATTGCTTTTTCGGCAAGGGGAATCATGTTGTGAGCTTTGGGCACAATGCCTTTGATGAAGTGGGCGTTGGGATGCTTTATCACGTCAGCACATTTGTCTGCTCCATTGCCCATGAAGTATATGGGACGTTGGTCCAAAATGTCCTTGAAAGAGTTGGCATCAATCACAAGTGCTCTCGTTTCTTGCTGTTCTCTGAGCGCACGGTCGTAAAGAGCACAATAAACTTCCATGCGTCGGGCGTCAATCATGGGGCAGAGCCATGCATTTTCAGGAAGTTCTTCTTCGCCTAGAAGAATAGGCACGGTAAGCAATTTTAGTGTTTCTACGGAAATTAACTTCGCATTTCTGCCGTAGGCTACGCCTTTTGCTTCTGACACTCCGATACGCAAACCCGTGTAAGAACCAGGACCTTTGCTTATGGCCACTGCATCAATGGGAATGGCATGACTATCGGCAAACGATACCGCATTCTCAACATAGCCCGCAAGCACCTGTGCGTGTGAGGGGCCTTTCTCATCAATCTCTTCGTACAAACATGCGCCATTCTCTGACAGAGCTACGGAGCATACTTGAGTGGAGGTTTCAATATTTAGTATACAGGACATTTCTTTGTTGTATTTTAGTATGCAAACTTACATAAAATCTCTGGAATAACCTCGAAAAACGGGAAAAATGACGCTAAATGACTTAATGTCAGAGTAGTTACGGTGTCAAATGATGACAAGCCGAAAAATCGGAAAACGCAAAGAAAAGCGGATTTAAGAAGAAGAATGGTTTGCAAATCATTACCCGTGAAAGAGTAAGATTTAACATATGAGAGATGCTATT